>Ga0228710_1000562_pt1 | contig 48231 bp, 30 predicted proteins | sample MedpolnodulmetaG_FD_177995 | JGI IMG/M metagenome (GOLD analysis project Ga0228710, IMG submission 177995) | Root nodule microbial communities from Medicago polymorpha collected in Santa Monica, California, United States - pink nodules | ecosystem: Host-associated > Plants > Roots > Nodule... | reverse complement strand
TATATATATATATATATATTATAATATTGTTTTTTACATCTTGATTAATTATATCAACAAAAAAAAATTAATAATTGTGATTCGATTCTTTGATTTTTTTGTAAAATTAATAATATTTATATTTTTGATAATTACTTATGTAATGTCACATCCAAACACTTCAATTTATGTAAGTACTTTTTAGTGTATATATCCAAACATAAATAGTTTATCAAGTATAAGAGTTTATGATGTAAGCTCTAATGCTATAAGCATCTATATAAGCTGTTTATCAAAACGGGGCCTAAATACTAGTCTATTTGGTACGGCAGCTTTACAACGAAAATTTACGAGCGCGTGAATACAGCAATTTTCCACGCGCTGATTTTGTAAATTAAAAAAAATAATTAGCTTGCATTTGTGGAGATCTGCATAACTCGCCCTTAATAATAGAAATAAAACAAATATGGATTCTCTAAAATTAAGAAGACAACCGTGTCTTAATTCTTAACCACCATGCTACAGCGTTGACCTTGGCTTTTCTTATGTTCTACACTTTTTTGACAATATTCCTTTCTTCCCATTTTGATATATAACATTTCAAAAAGATTGTAAAAGTATTGGCTAATGCAAATCATCATTGAATAGAATAAAAATTGATGAATTCCTCAAACGTTACATATTCCATTATTAAAAACCCCGACAAAACAACGCTTGTGTGTTTCAATAAGACATTACCATTCCGTTCATCGCTTTGGAATGAAAATTCCTTAGAAGAAACACTACCTGCATTTGTTCTTCAATTTGTTCTTATCTTATTACTCAATCGTATTTTCCTCTTTCTCGCTGAATTATGCAATGTACCTCGTATCGTTCCCAACATTTTTGTAAGTATATTCTTCTAACCCTTTCATGTGATTATATAGGGAATAGAATAGTCTCTCATGTCATGTGCCACCTTGTTTTGAGTATCCTTTACATTTTTTGTTTATGAAAAACATTACCTAATCTTTGTGATTGTTTTGCTAGACTGGTTTTTTAATCGGTCCATCTGCTTTGGGAAAATGGAAAAATTTATTCGAAATCATATTCCCTTACAGCAATTTGTTACCATTAGAGACAGTGGGAGCATTAACACTTGTTTACTATGTGTTCTTGGTTGGCTTAGAAGTAGACTTGAAACCAATTACAAGGTTTTACTACAATAAGAAAGCAATGGTTGTTGCAATTGCTGGTGTAGTCTTCACTTTACCGGTTGGTGCTGGCTTATACTACCTTCTTGTAACCGACATGGGTCAGAAATCATTGCAACATTCAGATAGTGATAAACACATGAGAGGTGCAGTATTTTGGGGAATGACACTTTCTTGCAGTAGTGAGTTTCCTGAAGTTGCTAAAATCCTTTCAGATTTAAAGCTTCTGCTAACAGAAAATGGACAATTGGCTTTAACTTCTTCGTTGATTAATGACTTGTTCTCTTGGACGCTCCTTTTGATGGTTCTAACACAATTCTATTATGCTTCTTTTTGGTCACTACTTGTCGTCGTCGCATTTGAGTTGCTATGTTTTTATTTGGTCCATCCATTTGCTAATTGGCTTATTAAAAAAGTTGGAAATGGTGATCGCGAGTTTGTTGAGACACAAGTGATGTTTCTTCTTCATATGGTTTTGGTCATTGGATTAATCTCGCATGAGTTAGGTGCACATTCAATAACAGGTGCTTTCTTCTTAGGAGTTATTATCCCAAAGGGTGCGCTTAACAATGCGGTTCAAGATAAGGTTTTTGATTTTGTGTCTGCATTCATGATGCCACTGTTTTTTATCATTGTTGGGGAGAGAACTATTATTCAAGATTTGGCTTTAGACACACATTGGTTAACCGTTGTGATTGTTATTGTGTTGGCTTTCTTGGTAAAAATGGTGTTTGTATTTGCAGTTTCTTGGTTATATCAGATGCCACTTATGGAAGGATTGTCCCTTGCACTCCTTATGAACACTAAAGGGACAATGCCATTAATCATTTTATACACTGCCATGGATAGACTAGTAAGTTACCAAACAACCTTAACATATATAGTAATTATTATATAATATAGATTACGGTTTATTAGCACATTCAGAAATTAAAATGGCACCAGACCACACTCTTTTTTCATCTCATTCTTTATTTCCTTGTGAAATTTACAAGTTCGATGAATTAAGCAGTGATCCGTACAAACAAAAAAAGAAAGAAAAGGAAGTAAGGCTCACATAGCTAGATATTTTACAATTGCTCCTGACTCTCTCCATTAGAATATCAGTCATTAGATTAATCTAATAATTTAAGATCAACACCCTTAGTCATTTGATTAATCCAATGACTAAGATTTAGTCATAGGAAATGAGAAATTGCGTATGTTTTGTCCAATAACATATCATTTTTCATATCATTCATCCTCCATTTAATGTTTGATCTTCTAACATAAGCAAAAACTGAAGCAACTGAAAACTCAAGATACACTGCAATAATTATTTTTTTGATGATTTCTATGTAATTTAATTTTTTTTATTAGGTATGCTTAAGAGGGACTTAGTGATCCAAAAACTGCTGGGTTTGTTATATTATTGTACAACATATAGTAACATAAAGTATATGCATATATATACTTGTGATGTAGGAACTAAATAGCCAAACCTATGTGGTGATGTTGTTGGCATGTTGGTTAATGACAGCTATTGCTGGTCCTGTCTTGGCGATCATCGCAAAAACCCTTACCACAAGCAAACTTCTTGGAAGTCAAAGGAAAAGTATGCACGGCACACGACCTGACTCACCACTTAGAGTGTTAGCTTGTGTCCACTCAAAACATGATGCAGATGCCATCCTTGACCTTCTCAAAGCATCGAGTCCATCAGTTAGGTCCCCAATTCAGGTATGAGGGTGTTCTTTACAATACTTTTCGTATAGTTTTCAATTTCATGGTACAAAGTTTGTACTATCTAGCAACTCTCCTAATTTTCAGGTATGGGTTGAATTTCTTTGTGAATATTTTAGTTGTGACATTATAATTTCAAATTCAGGTGTTGGCGGTGGAATTGATCAAGATGACAGACCGACCAACTTTATCACTAATCATAAGAGACGCCCGGAAGCCATCATTTCGCTCTAATTCAAGCAAGGTAGACAGCTTGAAGCGAGAAAATGGGGACAACCTCGGCAGCTTTGACAACCTCAGCCAAGCCATCTTTGCTGACAAACTCAGAATTGTCTCCCACTACAATTCCATGCACAAAGACATTATAAACCTCTGCACCCGCAGACACGTCAACCTCATCATAACAACTCTCTACAAACAACCAACCTACGACGGATTAGGCGCTGGCACAGCCACCGCTAGAGCCGTCAACATCTTCAACAGAGACCATGCAAGCAAAGATCAGAAAAGAATAGTTTTGGAGAACCTAACAAAAGAAGCACCATGTTGTTTAGCCATTTTCGTTGACCGTGATTTTGGCGGTGAGAAGCATTCTAAAGTGAAGAAAATAGCAATGTTCTACATTGGTGGTGTTGATGACCGTGAAGCACTTTCTTATGCTTGGAGAATGAGTAGGAACATGGATGTTCAGTTAACAGTGGTGAGGCTTGTTTGGGACAATCCTGAAGATGAGTTTGGTGAAATGGACAGAGAATATTTAAGAGAGTTTATGTGTCAAACAGTTGATACACCGACAGTGAGATATTTAGAAAAAGTGGTGAAAGATGAAAAGGAAACTGTGAGGCTTTTAAATAAAATAGGGAATAAAGGGTTTGATTTGTATATCATTGGGAGAGGACATAAAAGGAAGATGTCATTGGCACAAACGTTGGATCCTGTTTTGGACGAGCCTGTGTTGGGTCCTCTTGGTGATACTTTGACAGATTTGAATTCTGCTGCAAAGACATCCATTTTGATATTTCAAAGAGAGGCTGAAAGTGATGGTTTGTGGAAAAAAGAACGCAGTGTTTCTATTGCATCTGCGCAGTTTTTTGCTGGTGTTATGGATCCACAGGAGCAGGCGTTGTTTCCTCCACCAATGACATTTGATCACAATATTGCATAAAGAACATTTGATCATGTGTGTGATGATTTAGTGACTAGAGATACTGTTGTGTGGATTGGTACATTGACAAGTGCTGAAAAACTGACTTGTACATATTTCTTGTTTCTTTGAAGAATTCTTTTAGGTACAGAATTGAGAGTGATGTTATAAGCTTGAATTTTGAGATATCAAGTCTTTTTTTTCTTCCCATGATGGTATGACAATAAACTTATGTTCTTCTTAGTAGTGTTAAAAAACATAGAGTAGTGTTAATTATTAAGAGAAACCAATGATAAAGCAGCAGAAGAACAATAAGTCTGATATACTTGATTCATAAAAGTTGAAGGTGAGTATGTTACAAGCAAAGCATAAGGTCTTTAGATAGACCAAAAGTATGAAACTTATGAATATCCCCACAAATTAAGGATAGACTATCTTTTTAATGATTTGAATGGGGATTTCATATGAGATGGAAATCTCACCATTAAAATCAACTTGCTTATTTTTGAAGTTATTGGACCCAACTCATTGGAATTGATAATGATGAGATCTCACATATGGAACTTATGTGAAACTTCCATATGAGAGATCCAAATCCCTCTTTTTACTTATTTAACTATACGACCATCAATTCCTTAAAATAAGGAGGTAACTATTTATAAATTAAAAATAAAAAAAAAAAGTTTTAGTCAGAGAAAAACACATAAGCATAAAATAGTGCAGGTTAAGAGTAATTAAGAAGTTCCAATTGCATTACTAATGAATACATAATATTTTAGTCAAATTTATATCAAATGTTGATGTTTGGTTTTAAGTCTAGTTTTCACTGGTATATTATTAGAGAATGCAAATAACTTACAGTTTAAGTACAGTATTTTGAAAAAATTATGGTTTATGATGAAGTTAGCCTAGTGAGATTGACGTCGGAGTTCTAGAATCTGGTCCTGATTTCTGAATAAAAAAGAAGAGTGATACTAGACAAGATGGAAATAGACGGTGCTTAATTAATGTAGATAGAGTTTTGGATGAGAAAAGAAAAACAAGTCCTCCCATCCCAAACATACCTTTAGTTTTTAGTTTTTGAATAGTATTGCAAGCTGAGTTTGAAGTTTTGTAGACATGACTGATAGTAAAAAGAATTTTTATGTAGGTAACACATTAAAAGGAGCACAACCCATTATATGCACAAATGCATCATTTTTCACTCAAATTAAGAAAGCAGCTTTATTATACAAAACAAAACCTCTCACCAAGGCAAACAAAACCTCTCACCAAGGCAAACATAGTTAACATAGTATTAATGCATTATAGTATATGATTACAGTAAATGATCCTCCATGGTGTTAAATGGTATTCTCTTACTTGTCCTTCACATTAATTTCATGACCTCCATCTTCACCTTCTTTAATCTGCCTTTCTAGATCAGCCTTCTTTTCCAAGAGTGCTTCTAACTTTGCATTCACTTTTTCAAGCTTCTGTTTCAGCTTACTAGGATCATTGGTTTTGTCCTTTCCAGATTTCTTCTTCTTCTCTTCCTTGACTTCTTTTTTCTTCTTCTTCTCTTTACCTTCTTTCTTATCATCTTCTTTTTCACCTTTCGCGGTTTCTTCTATATCAATATCCCTTACAGATACTTTGCCCTTTTCTTTCTCATCCTCCTCCTCACCTTTATCCTTCTTTTTCTCTTTCTTATCCTTATTCTTCTTTTTCTTACTTCCATCACCATCCTCACCCTCATCATCTTCATTCTTGTCCTTCTTTTCCTTTTTCTTCTCCTTGTCTTTCTTAGATTTCTTCTCTTCACCATCCTCACCTTCATCATCTTCATTCTTGTCCTTCTTTTCCTTTTTCTTCTCCTTGTCTTTCTTAGACTTCTTCTCTTCACCATCCCTGTCTTCATCTTCTTTCCCCTTCTCCTTCTTTTCCTTTTTCTTTTTCTCCTTATCCTTCTTTTCATCACCATCTTCTTCACCCTTAACATTCTCTTCCTTCTTTTCCTTTTTCTTCTTCTCTTTGTCCTTCTTATCCTTACCCTCATTTTCCTTCTCCTCTACATCAGTTTTGTCCTTCTTTTCCTTTTTCTCCCCATCTTTATCTTCATCCTTATGTTTCTTCTCTTTCTCTACTGATTTAATCTCCAGATCTTTTTCTATCTCAACCTTATCTTCTTTTACATCACCAGCTGATTTATCATCAATCTTGATTGGAATGGATTCTTCCATCTTGCTTGACACAGTGATATCTACATAAATATGTGAATTGTGATGTCAAACATTAATGTAAATACAATTCTACTCCAACTTATAGAATCAAACTGATTTGGAAATTGTTTTGTTCTATATTTTCGTAGTTTCAAACAATTCAGTTCAACTTGATTACCGGTTCAACTTGACACAGTGATTCTATACTTTGGTTTCTCCAATTTGGATATGCAAATGCATACAATTCATTCAATAATAACATTTAAGTATATCACACAACAAAAGAGAAACTTGATAAAGAATAAACAGAAGTTTGGTTGAAATAGGTACAACAAGATCGGATCTGAGACCATAAACAAAGATTTTCCAATGTGTCAAACATGTGACAGATCAACTTTCCACCTTGATTTGCTTAAATATAGTAAATTTGATGATAATGAATACATCAGCACTTAAACTGGATATGTTAGCTATATGTAATTCTAATTTAATTTGGTGTATAGATGAATGCAGATATGATAAAAATAGTTGAAAACAACATTAATAGTACCTGTAGTAGTGATTAATGACGATGCTTCGGTTTGAAGAAACTAAGAAACAGATTGAGGAAATGTGTTGGTATGAGTTTATGTATATTTGTGGTATTTATAGGATTTTATTATCCGTGTAGTGTAAGATATTGTGACCACACTCGAATTTACGCGTAAGCAACGAAAAGTTGAGTAAGCAGTTTTCATTTTCAACACAGAAAGTCATGTCGGTCGTGTCCCGGGACCCTTCTAATTCCAACCCAACCACTGTGCCTATCTCCCGTGTTGTGTGCGTGGCTTTGTCTTACTTTCCTTATTTAGAATTCTTTTTTTTTTAATAAATATATTTAAAATTTAGATTGAATTTTTTAAAACATTATTTTCATCTTACAAATGTGTAGAGGTGCGATAATCCCTCCAGAACTCTCCAATTATGTGTGTTTGGACAATAATAGTGCTAACTGCTAAGATAAGATGAGTTAACTCTTAAAAAGTTTGTTTGATGTACTCTTTAAAAATTAGTCAAAAAGAGATGTATACAGTAGTTTGATTCACTTTATTCAATTAATAATATATAGACATAAAAATATTGTAAGATATTAACTTTTGAAAGTCGTTGTTTCTATATTTTACTTTCTTAACTAGGACATTTGTAAGCATAATTTATTCTTTAATGTAATGAAATTCGGTAAGAGGTCTCTAAAAGTACAGTTCATTAATAAATTTGGTCCTTACCTTATTCATAGTTGCCTCAATTGTATTACTTTAACATTAAAATAGTCGCTTATGTGGCATGGTAAATGATCAGTTGGAGATTTAATAGATGTGTTTTAGAATTGTTGTCTTGCTTGTATGGGTAGGTTCTGATTCAGTGTGTTTGATCGGTTAAAAACGAAGCACAAGACATGACAACTTCAATTATATTTGATTGTAAAAATTTTTTTGGGACAGGACAAGCTTGCGGCAATGGACCATACAAAAATTGAAATCGTTATCCCTCACTAAATCATAGCACAACTTTTTGTTGTCTAAAATACAAAAATATCCTTTTGTCCACCAAAAAATCATATAAGACTAAAAATTATTCAATATCATAAAATTTTGTCATTTTATGTTGTGTTGTTTTGTCTTGATCGTTGTTATGTAGTTAATGTTTGAGAGATCAGACGCAAACATAAGGTTACTTTATTGATCTTGGGCGAACTTTTTCGCAGCAAATTAATTATGTACAAATAATATAAAATCATTTATTTTTGAATAATATAACTCTACTTTGCAGAGCAACCAATTCAATACTTAAATAAATGCAGTGCAGTTCCTTAAGAATCCCCCAAAAGAATTGGTATAGAACTTCGTCTAAGCCATAATTCATACATAACCATGTAGAATGCATCAAAATCAAGTGGAGGTGAATGCCATTGAAAATGCTCCCTTACCTTCAACACATTCTTCTGTAGTATCAAATACTCACCAGAACTAACTATACCTTTCAGAATCTTTTTCAATAAAGGTATATCTAAAGTAGTGACAACAACAGAAAAGCTCTTCCAATTCAACACATCTGCAAATGGAAGGTCATAATGGTTGGCAATGATCACTGGAACACAACCATAGTATAATGAATCTCCAATACGTGCTGTGTTCACTTCATAGCCTCTAACATGAAAACAAAACTTGCTTCCTAATAACTCATCTGAGTATGGTGTTTTTAGTCTTCCATGATGAACAAAGATTTCTGTATCATTTTTCCATGTCTCAACAAGATTTATCCGTACTGGCGAATTCACTTCTCCAGCAAAGAAAGCTAGCTTTTTCCTGTCAAAATCAATGAGTTTTACTTTCATATCATGTAATAAAATCATTGTTGCAATGTTTCTTTAGAAATATTTTAGACTTAATTGCAGTTTTGGTCCTCCTATTTTTAATTACTAACGAAGTTGGTCCTCTATTAATTTAAAATCTAGTTTTTTGTTGTCTAGTTCAATATTTTAGACCCAAATGTGGTAATGTGTCAAGTTTTTCATTCTGGTGACATAAAACTTGTTGATGTGACATAAAACTAGTTCATAAAACATGAACTATAGAACACATATGATTCAGTATAATGTACCTAGAAAGAGGAAGAAATATATGGTACCTATTTGATGAAACAAGGTTGGGTGGATTTTCTTTTCTTGGCCAAATTTGTGGTAAGCATGCATCCTTATGAGAAATATAACCACTTAAGAAATAACTTGATGAGCAAACAACTTGAATGGCATTGAATTTCACATCAGGTGCTTTATCTATAGCAGACCTTCCAATTGAATGACATGCCACATAAAAATGATCCGCGCCACCGGTGCGGTTCCAATACGGATACTTGTGAATCATATTCTGAACATAGCTTCTAATGAAATCTTGGATACCTCCCACACCAACTCGACGATCATGCCGCAAACTTGCTATGGAAAAAGGCATGAAGAAAAGATCTGCTTTTGTTGGATCTTTTGTAATGAAATGGCTCTTCATAAGCGCTTTCTTGAAGTAACTTTCACTTGCATAATTGCCACTGGGTTCAGTTTTCACAGGTAATAGCACATTTGCAAAAGGATCATCTTTCTTGTGAGGATAAACATATATCTTAAAGCTCCTATTCATTTCTTTATAGTCTTCTAGAAAGATATCTCTATCATGGAACACATTGTTGTTTTCCTTAAATATTCTTGAACCGTCAAAAACTGAGTTTTCGTGTGTGTTTTGTCCTGAAATGACAAACAAAAAAAAAATGCTCACATGAACTCTATAATGAATACTAATATTGGATAAATTTGCATTAAAAAGTGTAGTTTGAAAAATTAGTTCTTAATAATTTCAAACGTATGAGAGTAAAAGCACTACATTGTTAACCTTTTTTTTGTAAGGATTTTGAAGGATACATTGTTAACCTAACACGACTGATTAATGGACCGATTATAATCCCTACTTATAACAACAAAATATAGAATGATATAGTAAAAAAAAACAATAAAATATTTTTTTCAAAAAAACTAAATTATCTCATTCAAATTGACATCAAAGAGAATTGAAACTAAGACCAGGTCTCAAGCCAATATCATCCGGTCAACCCAATTGGGATAAAAAACAACAAAATATTGAATCATATTTACAACAAAAGTGTATATGATTCTATATACAGTCCATCAAAAAAATGATTGATTACACACACATACATAAAAAAAAAATTATCAAGAATTTAAAGGTTATAATTTTTTAACTAAATAAATTAATACATATTTAAAATTACTTTAATACTTTAATTTATTTACAATATACTCATACACGTATTATATTCGTTTTTTGTATATGGGAGAAAATTGACATCTCTAATTTCTTCCTTGTTTTATTTTTGTCTACAACCATTTCTTATAGGGTGCCATAAATGTGAGCCATTTACCAATCTAGGAATAATAAAATAAAATAATGGAGGGCTTTGGCCCTTTTTTCTACCAAAAAACAAAAAAAAAAATAGAATATTGCAAATTAAAATGGCAGTACTTAATCATAGGTTGCGTTAGTGATACTGATGCACAATAAAATAGTAAACTTTTGAAACTTTCTATATTGATGGAAGGTTCGAATTTCATGCCCAAATGCCAATTACACATATTTACAGTAAACTGCAAATTGCATGTGTTAGGTCACATGTACATTGTCGTATATAACAATATCCACTGACAGCAAGCAAATAATGTCCACAACATTTCCAAAAAAAGGGAAAGTCCACGTAACTATGTTTGTGTCTTATTGAGAAAGAGTTACATGTAATCAGTATCTACGTAGAATACATTTACACAATGTCATGCATTAGTTAAGCAATATTCCAAGGTTCAACAACAGCATGCCATGGTTGTAAAAATGGTCTCATGGATCAAGAGACGTAAAAGACTTAAACTTTGAGTCCTAAACAAATGTCTACTTCCTCCAACAAAAGCCACCTTAAAATGAATGAATGATATATAGTATTTATTTTGACAAAGTCAAACTCAAATAAAAAATTATACCACACAAACCATATTAACAAACAACAATATTAAAAAAAAAATAAAAAAAAATTGAAACGTTTTGCATACCCTTTGAGCTGGATTGGGGTGGCAAACCCCGTTGACTTTGTGGTCCAAGGCCATGACCCAATTGGAAAGTATGAGACTTGATGAACTGATCAGAATGATTGTTGTGTAAGGTATTGGTTAAGTGAGGGGTTGGAGAAGGAAGAATGAAATTTGGAGATGATGATTTGAAGTTAAGAGTGGATTGGTGGTTGTTATGTTGATGATGGTGTGTGAAGATGATTGAGGTATAGTAAACATAGAAGAGAATGGAAAATATGGTTAAGAGAGCTAAGGTAGTTGGAATGAAGAAGAAAAAGCTCTTGAATGAACTTGCAACATGACTATGAGAGTATTGGTAATGGGAAGAAGGACAAAGCATGGCATGGAGAGGGAGATGAAATCAATCCAATACGTCTCAATTATGTTGCAAGTATTAATCAGTTTGATGTATGTGCAATATCTTATACTAATGTAAACAGGAGGTGGCGTGCAACTAGTACCTATCAACCATCATGCCATTAATTAGTAGACAGTTACTATCATAGTTTTAAAACTCGGCTCGGTCATCGATTCGGTAGGGGTACTGGGTAATTGAGTTAATGGTCGAACCACGGAGTCATTGGTTGAACCGCATGACTGAATCGGATTAAACCGAATAACTCGGTTAGATGACTCGGCCTTAAGACTAATTTTTTTATAGATATTTAACCAAATTAAATTGGATTGAATAGATGACTCGGCCACTTAAAAACTAAAAAAAAATACATGTAATATGTATATTAATATCTATATAGCTATATTTTGTTGACATGAAATAAATTTTGTTTCGCACATATATTAATATTAATATAATATCTAGATTTTCTAAAAAAATATACGATGTTATACTAATATTATCGTGTAAATATTATATTTAATAATAATGTTCCTTTTTTTTTCAAAAAAAACTACTGTTCCCTTTTTAAAAGAAAAGAAACGTTGTGTTCTATTCCCTTCTAAAATTAAAATGTAATATACTTACATATATAATATATTTCATTTGAAAACCAAGATATGAAGTTGTTGCAGTGGTTAAGTTTCTAGCTATTCATTTTGATGTATGTGGTTCGATTCCTATTGTTCTCACTTTTTCATATTGTGGATTTTCTGCAAAGTTAAAAGATGTTGAAGCATTAATCTGCATTAATTGTTGAAGCATTAAACCGTATTAACTGGTACATTAATGGAGCAATAATCGGTATTAATCCGGGTTGGTTCAGAAAACCGGCCGAGTCACCGGTTTTTGACGAGTCAAAACGATTTTCACTGGTTTAAATGCATAACCGATCCGACATGTGGCTCGAACCGGCATACCCACCGGTTCCTGGTCGGACCGGTTCGACCGGGCGGTCCGAGCTGGTTTTTAAAACTATGGTTACTATGTTTACAATGACAATAGTCAACTAAAGAATCTCTAATTAAACATTACTCACTCCGTTATAAAATATAAATTGATGAATTTGATCAATTTTTATTTATATTTTGGGATTGAGAGAGTATATAATTACTCTGTTAAAAAATACCATGTAGAAGGAATCACTATTTTTAATCAAATAAAATTGTAGGGATTGGTTATTGGTCAACTTTGATTTCTAAATTTACGAAGTGTTATTTATTGAAATAGAACACTTTCTTTTTTACTACAAAGATGGCTTAAAGCCCGAAAATTGAACACTTATATTCAATTCACTCTCTCTAACGATCACTACTAGCATCAAAAAATATTTAAACGGTTATTTAATTATTAAACTTATTAATTCAACATTTAAGGTAATTATACAACGTTTAAAAATAGTTTGTAACATTAAAATGCCTTTTTCTTTATGAATGAGCAAAATTAAGGTTGAAAAAACTTGTTATTGAAAAATAAAACCATTTTCACCAAAAAGTAATCAATTTATTATTGTATTATTGTAAATAAACAATATTATTGTAATTTTGAAATTTATACATTTGATGTAAATCTAGGGCACTGCAACTAGCAAGCGCCGCCACTTCATCATCATCATCATATACTAAATTCTAAATCCATCTCCCAATTCAACAATTTGTACGTATTTGAATTGCTTTTTGTCATGCAATCACGTGGGCTATTTTGCTTGTTTCATCACTATATCATATTTCATTGAATTGCTAATCACGTTGATACCATTCACGGTGGAGGTAATTGATATCACGTATATCATATATTTTCTCTTAGCCTCCTTCGAACCTGATTGTTTCTACCGGATCTCTGTTATGCCTTTTGACTGGCAGGCAGAGCTCCACTTGCCGGCAACTATACCATCCAAAGCTGCGCCATCTCCCATGGCTCTGACTTCAGCAGCAGCGGTTTCACCTCAACCACAGCCGCGTTCCTTTGCTCAAGCTCTGGTGGCATCCCACAGTAATGTTACAAACGTCATCATGTCGCAGCCAACTATTCGTGGTGGTACACTCTCCATTCGTATTACTTAGCCGATGTATGAAAAGGGGGTCAATGTGTGTAAGAAATCTCAGAGGAAGATTGGTTCTCAACAAAGGAGACAAACCCTACACGTTGAAGGAAATTGAGGACAAGCTTAAGAAACAGTGGAAGACTGCTGCTCCTTGGACGCTACTATCGCTAGGTAGGGGTTATTATGAATTCTTTTTTGCTAATGAATCTGATATGCAAACTGTTTGGGCAGTGGGTACGATAAATCTGAAACCGGGGGTTTTACGCTTATTTGAATGGACTGCCGATTTTGATATGTATGATCAGAGGAACACCCATGCGCAAGTATGGATCCGATTGATGGCACTGCCACAAGAATATTGGATGGAGCAGACTCTACGTGAAATTGCTAGTGCGGTTGGCATGCCGCTACTTCTTGACAATGCAACACTGAAAAGACTTTTTGAACACTATGCCCGTATACTTGTCGACATTGACTTCTCCAAAAGGATCTTTCATGAAATTATTGTGGAAAAGGAAGGTGCTTCTTATCCTGTAGAAGTTGTTTATGAACGAATTCCGGATTTTTGCTCGCATTGTCAAACACTTGGACATGATGTTCCAAACTGTCGTTGGTTGTACCCAAGGAAAGATGTCATGTCTAAGGATAAAGTTGCAAAAGGGAAGACGCAGATACCAGCCACAAAACCTCACTGGGTGCTTACGAATGAAAATCCATCTGGTATAGGTTCATCCAAAGCATTTGCAGAACCTATTATCCTTGCTGAGACTCAAAAATCTATGACGGCTGCTGCTATGCCTACTACTGCGGCTCCTGCACAACAACAAACATCTCCCCGCGTGTTTGAAGATATTCCTCAAGAACCTGTGCAACCAGTGTTGGAGTTAGTTGATGATGTGCATGATGACGTGCTTTCGGACGATGTGGAACATGTTAATTCGGAACCACATGAGGAGTTGGAGATTCCCCGGATTCAGAATGCACATGAGATACATCCATCCTCGGATACCCATGTTTATGAGCATTCTTTGACTGTTGATTTGGAGGCCTCCGCTTCTGCTAGGGAGATATCACCAACTCAACTTGATAGTGATGATGCGCATGATGACATGCAATATAGTCCCCACGATGGCCCCCTTGTTGTCAGATCCATCCCAGACGACACTGCCACTTTTTTAGAGATGGAGCGTATTGCTCAGAATGTCAATTACACGGTTGAGCATACAAGGACTGATGAAAATGGAGACAAAATTTTGATTGTTTTTGAATCACATAGCAATCCGAATGTTCAACATGACTTGAATCTTTGGATGCGTGTCTGTGAATATGACAAAGCCAACGCGGAGTTACCCTTCACTCCGGTTCTTTCTAAGAAACAAAAGCAACAAGTTAGAAAGCAGCTTCAGATTGGCAAAGCCACCACCATATAAAACCCTCTCTCAGGGAGGATCAAATTCAGGTGACCAATGAACTATCTTGGAATGTTCGTGGTTTCGGCACTTCTGGCACCAAAATCGTTTTTGGCAGAGCCAATGGTATCACTTGCACGGGTTCCATCTTTAAGGAACCTGTGCGGACTTTTCATTCGATACAAGGCAATGTTTGGTTATCGGTGTTGCCTCAGACTCTTCAGACTTTCTTGGACCAGAGAGGGTTCCCTCGTCATAGGTTCCCGTACACAGATGTTTCTTTTTATGTCTGTTGTTTTCTTTCAGTTTTATGTTCCTTTTCTGTTTCTGCTTTGTTTTTTGAGGGTTTTGGCTCAGTCCCCCCTCATGTAATTTTTCCCCCTTTTTTAATAATTTTTTATCTGAGATTGACGACATAGGATGGGGTTCTGCGGGGTGCCAACCTAGTTGGGATGCCGTTGCTTCCCCCTGATGTCTGTCCAATCTCCTGGCTTAGCAAAAAAAAAAAATTACATAATCCAATTGATACGAAAAAAGTGATAGTCACTTACCAACCAAGTTGTTGCTGTCGTAAGATTCATTGAAAACATCATATGCAGGTGTAAACAAATACATGTTTGTAGGGACCAAAGCAGTTTTAGATATTTTCACTTTTGTGTTGATTGTGAAATTCAATTTGTATTCATTGTGTGATGGTCTATACGAACCATTGTTGCAAGCAACATCAAACGAGGAAATCATGAACACCATGTTGGAACAAAGGGTGTTTCTCAAAATCACCTCTTGAGTTTTGATGATAACAAGGTATTAAAAGTTATCAATTGAATATGCTAAACAATTTGTTCAAGTGTACAGGATCCAAATCAAAGTACTATTCATAAAGATTCTGATTGAACAAGTCAAAGAGCAAAGGAATTTTATTTGAAGCTTAGTGTCTGGAAGAATGCGTATGAAGAAGTGCGTCTGAAGAAACGAGTCTGAAGATAGAGCTCCTGAAGACACGTCATCAGAAGCAATGGTCATCAGAAGCATCTCGCCAGAAGCTACTTCACCATAGTTGACAAAGTACAATGTACGAAGTGTACAACCACTAACTCTGCAACCACCATCTCTGCAACTTTGTCTCTACATCAAGACAAAATAACAGTAACATTGTTGCAGACTTTGTTCCGTTTCAAGAGGAATGAATTTGAAATTAGTTCTTCATAGGACAATTATCAAATCAGGCAAAGGATCAATGGTGAAAAATCAAAGCTTCAAGCAAGACAAGTTGATGTAACGGCTAATTCTCAACGTCTCTCAAATCCTCTATATATAGGGATAAAGACTTGGAGACAAAAGAGAGACAAGAACATATACAAGGCCAATACTCTCTGTGCAAAACGTCGAAAACACATCAACAACTTAGAGAATTCTTTCAATTGTTCAGATCTTAGAATTCTTAAATGTCTAGAAAAACAGAGTCTGTTCTGTTTGTATTGTATTGTGAATACCTCTGATTGTATATCAAGTATTCAAAACCTTATTCAATTCTTTGTAATTGTTAAGATAAGTCTCTTTCAGTTGTGATTGAGCAAAGGAAGTCTCTTGGAGTTGTCCTTGAGCATAGAAGTCTCTTTTAGGTGTGATTGAGCATAGAAGCCTCTTGGAGTTGTCCTTGAGCATTGAGAAGTCTCTTTCTTGTGTGGTTGAGTAACTTGTAATTTGACATTACATTTTAGTGGAACTCTCCTTAGAAGTGCAAGGGGGATAGGACTACTTCCGGTTTGTGGAAGGAACCTGTATAATTGCTTGTGTTCTTTCTTTCTCTGTTCTCTTACATTTATCCGCTGCACTAAGACTCTGAACTCATTCAGACTCTGAACTATTTCAGACTCTGAACCTGGGAACAATTCTTCTGAATGTAAGGAAGAAGTTTTTGAAAACACAATTCAACCCTCCCTTCTTGTGGTTTTTCTCACCTTCACACCATTCCCTCTTGGAGCTACTCTTTGAACTTGTTGATCGATGTTCTTTGTATAGACGCACGAATTCGATCACCCTACATAGCAAAGATTAAAACATCATATTTTAAATAAAAAAAATAAAACGATATGAAAAAAGAACCTTTCGATCCATTAGAACTAACTCCATGGAAAATGGTAGTTTTTTATTTTTGTAGTCTTGAACAAACCAAACACTAACAACTGTCACAGTCAAAGTCCAGGATTGTTTTCTTGGCGAAACATCACAGATGAAGTCGTATTTCATAAACATCTTTCTTTGTAATAGAAAAATTACAGAGAAACAACTGGAATATAGATATCAGAGAACCAGATAACAGATAAAGAATAACTATAATTTATGATTGTTGTTTACTAGGTGCTACTATTTATATAGAAAAATAGTACCATAACGATTAATATCTATTAATTATTAATTTAACCGTTTAAAAATTAATATTAACAACGTCTTACAAAATGTGCATTAAATGATTGGATTATATTTCATGTAACATATAAAAAATTAACTTCATAACATTTGAAATTTAATAATATCTTACAAATTTTTAAGTAATATTTTTTTGTAACGAATAAAAATTAATTATACAACCTCAAAAACTAATTACTACAATTAAATTTTTAATTAATATGTTATTGTAATTGTGTAACGGACCAAAATTTAAAATATAATTTATATGAGTTCTTTTATTTTATGTAACCGACAAAAAAATTAATTGTATAACAATTGAAATTTAATAGTAACTTACAAATTATTAGTTATTATATATATAATAATTTTGTAACCTACAAATTTTTTAATGTAACGTATAAATGTTAATCAAAATACTAATGCGGATTGGCGTGGTTTTCCGCGGTTTAGATATCCGTAGGTGGATGTTCTTTTGTTTCTTCTTCTTTTTGTTTGTTTTTTGCTGTTTTTCTTGTTTCTCTGAGGGTTTTGGCCTAGTCCTCCCTCATGTATTTTCCCCCTTTTTTTAATAAAATTTGAGATTGGCGTTAACGGATGGGAGTTCATCGGGGTGCCAACCTAGTTGGGATGTCGTTGTTTCTCCTTTATGCTTGTCCTTTCTCCTGGTTTACCGAAGAAAAAAAATCAAAATACTAATTATGTTAATAAGTATTTGATTGTAACATACCAAATTTTTAATGTTACAAGGTAACATATGAATTTTAATTGAAACACTAATTATATTAATAACATACGTATTTTTTAATGTAACATATAAATCTTAATCGAAACAATAATTATTTAATAATTATATTAAAAACGGTTTTTAATAATAATTATTATTATTAAGATTGTATTAAAAATTAGGAGAAATTTTTGGAACAAATGCCAAGTGGGATTATGATGAGGTGGACATCTTTAGAGGAGAGGAATCTTGGAATAGTGTATTTCTAAAAACTCTAAAATGTTAGTATAAACATACACTTCACTCCCTCAATATTTTTTATTTTTATTTTTAATAATATAACAATGAAAATTCAACGCACACACGATGATGAAAAAGAGTGGGGATCCATTTTATTATAATCAAATTTTGAATGATATTTTTCACCACGTGTGATATACAATATCATTCAAATATAGTTTCAAAAATTATTATAAAATATGATACAATACAAAATTAATTAATTTTTAAAATTACGAAACCAATGAGTTATTGGTAATAAAAAATGTATTTTATACTCTAAATCATGTAATCCATATTTTTGTTTTTTTGAGTTAAACTCTCCGAATTATTATACTTAATACTTATGAAAGAGGCGGAAAGTGAATAGGATAAGAAAGAAAGTTTAGGGAGGCGCATCACCCCGCCATTCAAAACCCTTATTTTGTAGCAGCAGAGAGAGAGAACACTTACTTCTTCCCTCCCTATCCAATTCAATTCAATTCAATTCAATTGAATTGACAACGATGGCGTTGAACGATCAAAACCAGGCACAAATGGCTCTAATTCTAGGACCAGATTCAACCCACTTCGAATCCCTAATCACAAATCTTATGTCCACCATCAACGACCAACGTTCCCAAGCCGAAAATCTCTTCAATCTCTGCAAACAAACCTACCCTGATTCCTTAATCCTCAAACTCTCTCACCTTCTCCACACTTCCCCTAACCCCGAAACACGCACCATGTCAACCATCCTCCTCCGTCGCCATCTCACGCGCCACCACGATGACTCTTTCATCTATCCACACCTCTCTCCTTCAACTCAATCCACCCTCCGTTCCCTTCTTCTCTCGTCTCTCCATCAAGAACCAATCAAATCCATCGTTAAGAAGCTATGCGACACCGTTTCTGAACTCGCTTCTGCTCTTCTCTCTGATGATTTGTCCTCCTGGCCTGACCTGCTTCCTCTTCTTTTTCAATGGGTTACTTCCAATGATGCTAGGCTTCAGGAGATTGCTTTGCTTGTGTTCGCGCAATTGGCGCATTATATCGGTGAAACCCTACTTCCTCAATTGTCTACTCTTCATTCTGTTTTCCTTCGTTGTCTTAGTGCTGCTACCTCCTCTTCCGATGTTCGTATCGCCGCCCTTGCTGCCAGTATCAATTTCGTTCAGTGTCTCTCCAATTCATCCGACCGTGACAGGTATAACCAGCAGTGAAAATTATGGTTCAATTTTGATTAATTTTAAGCTTAATTTTGTTCAATTGAACTTAGGGCCTGTTTGGATCGACTTAAGTTCAATTTTGATTGCCTTATTTTTCAGCTTATGCAAATAAATAAGCTTTTTTCTATCATTCATAAGCTTGCTTAGGTAGTTATGGTTCAATTTTGATTAATTTTAAGCTTAAGTTTGTTGAATTGAACTCGGGGAATGTTTGGATTGACTTAGGGTCAATTTTGATTACCTTATTTTTCAGCTTATGCAAATAACAGTTTATGAAGATACAATTTTCATTTTGAACTAACGTAAAAACTTAGTTTCATAAGCTAAAAAATAAGCCAATCCAAACAGGCCCTTATTTGAGCTTATCTTATGACATAAGTTTTGTGACACTGTTTGGGAGAATTTATGAAAACAGCTTATGACAATTTTCAAAGGCTTTTTTGCAGCTTATATTCACAAGTTTTGTAATATTAGTTTATAAAAGCAACTTATAGCATGTACAAAAGGAATTTAACTTTATTTTATCTTTTGTAATATAAATAGTTTTGTAAGCTTATACATAAGCGTTTACCATGATAAGTGCTTGTGCTATAGGTTGCCAATAAGTTGTTTATCCAAACAGACCCTCAGTTTGTAGGGTTCAGATGCACTTGTTGTTTCAACTAGTTAGAAAGTTATCGATCATTGTTGGTCAGTATTTGTTGAACTGTCTTTAAACAGATGCAGAAGCAACCCCTCTTTGGGTATGTTTGGTTTTAGGGTAATGGATGGGAGGGGAGGGGAGGGGAATGATTATTTCACTTTTAGTTGTTTGGTTCAATTTTTGGAGTGGCACTATTTTTGTGATTGACCTAACTATTTTTTATAGAAAAAAAATATTGACCAAGTCTGCATTTGTAATTTTAGGTTTCAGGATTTGCTGCCCCTCATGATGCAGACATTGACTGAGGCATTGAATTCTGGTCAAGAGGCAACTGCACAGGAGGCACTTGAGCTTCTCATTGAGCTTGCTGGGACTGAGCCACGTTTCTTGCGGAGGCAAATTGTTGACATTGTTGGTGCCATGCTGCAGATTGCCGAGGCTGAGTCGTTAGAAGAAGGGACTCGCCATTTGGCTATTGAGTTTGTTGTTACACTTGCTGAGGCGAGAGAGCGTGCTCCTGGGATGATGAGGAAGTTACCGCAGTTTGTAAAGAAGTTGTTTGGTGTGCTAATGAATTTGTTGTTGGATATTGAGGATGATCCTGCTTGGCATGCTGCAGTGAGTGAGGATGATGATGCTGGTGAGACTAGTAACTACGGATTTGGTCAGGAATGTTTGGATAGACTTTCAATTGCTTTGGGAGGGAACACGATAGTGCCAGTTGCATCTGAATTGTTGCCAACTTATTTGGCTGCACCTGAATGGCAAAAACACCATGCTGCACTCGTTGCACTTGCACAAATTGCAGAGGGTTGTTCAAAGGTATTCTTTTACTTGTACTGGCCAGTGTTCTTCTTTCATAAGTGATATTTTTTTCTTAATTTATTGTATTAACTACTATTATGTTGTTGTTTTGTAAAAATGTGCATGTTTTTTCTCAATAATTTTTCAAATTTCAACCTCTATTTAGTCTGCAATGCGGGTGAATATTTGGGGTTAGTTAGGTGGAGAAATAACTTATGCATGTGTTTGTGTCTTAAACCATAAGCTTTGATGATGCAGGTGATGACAAAGAATTTGGAGCATGTATTATCAATGGTTTTGAATTCATTTCCTGATCCGAACCCTCGGGTGCGGTGGGCGGCTATAAATGCAATTGGGCAATTGTCCACAGATTTGGGGCCAGACTTGCAGGATAAATATCACCACTTAGTGCTTCCGGCACTAGCTGGAGCCATGGATGATTTTCAAAATCCTCGAGTACAGGTTTGCACTTTTATCTAGACCAAGTGCATTGTAAACTTTATTGATTCAAGTCACTTGGGCACCTCTTTTGTTCTTTAAGTAAATTTATTTTTATCAACCATTCCTTGTTGTCATTCATGTTAGTTTAAGATGGACTTGGTAATCTAGCTCTATTGGATTTCATTATTGTTCTTCCATTTGTCCCTTGATTATATGTTGTATTTTATTGGAAAGAGACAATTTTGTTTCTATGCATTGGTTGATTCTGCTTGTGTTTTTTTTGAACAAGTTGATTCCGCTTGTGTTTGATCAAAGTAATCACATGCATTTATCATGTGTTACCCCATGGATTGTTTATAGGTTATAGAGTTTGTTTACATATTTTTTATAAAGTTGTAACTAGCGTGAGTTCTCTATAATCTTTGTGCAAAGATTTTTCTCACACTTGCCAAACATTTTGACTCGAGAGTATTAAATTGGGTGGGCTAACTTTTTGGACTGTGCATTTTTAGTATTCTGGATTTCTTTATAATATTTTTTCATCAATCTAACAAAGCTTATATGATTAATTTCTTTAAGGTATTAGAGTTCTTCTGACCCAACTTATCTCTTTATAATTACTTACTGTGTCTGTAATTTAGTGCCACTACTTATGCATAAATATGAATCTTGAGTTCCCGGTCTTTGATATCTCATTTGACTTCATAAAGTCATTAGTTCATCATTTATTTATTACTTTTATATTGCAGGCTCATGCTGCTTCTGCAGTGCTAAATTTCACTGAGAATTGCACCCCAGATATTTTAGTACCTTATTTGGATGGGATTGTGAGCAAACTTCTTGTACTCCTTCAGGTATTTGTTTGCCATTGATATTTATTGGCAAAAATGTCTTGAGAATATTTTAATAATATCTTTTTGGTGACTGAAGATCATATATTATTTTTCTTGATAATACATCTCAATTTCGTTTTAAGGAAATGGAACTTCATGATTCTCTTTTGTTTATTGTTTTGGTCTCCATTTACTGGGGGATCTGCATTTACTCTATCTATTTTTTACTCATCTTTGAATTTTGGTTAGCTGAAGCTTTAGGTTTCTAATTTGTTAATTTTTTTCTTTCATGATTGTATGAGTATTTTTGTAGTTAATGTCACATTGTTTCATAATTGTTGCAAAATGCTTTATAATTAAAAGATGTTATGCTGCTTTAAATTTTCATAGATTTGGGATGATAAATTTAAAATTATTTGATTTTCAATTCTTTTCGTGCATGAATTATAGAGTGGAAAGCAGATGGTTCAAGAGGGTGCTTTGACAGCTTTAGCATCAGTCGCTGATTCCTCACAGGTGCTTTATACAATCATTTTTCTTTATAGTAATCACACCTTTTTTTTTAAGTCTAATACTTTTTTTATTGAAAATATCCAAGTCTTATATTTAACAAGTTAAAAAATTTCATGGTTAACAGGAGAAATTTCAGAAGTATTATGATGCTGTGATTCCATACCTAAAAGCAATTTTGTTGAATGCAAATGATAAATCTAATCGTATGCTTCGTGCCAAAGCAATGGAGTGTATTAGTTTGGTAGGCATGGCTGTTGGAAAAGAGAAGTTCAGGGACGATGCCAAACAGGTGATTTTTAATTTATTTTAGCATGTTATTTTTTATTCAGATAATCATGTTTCTGACAGAAATAAAGTTTTTAAATGTTATTTCATGCAATCTGATTGTTCACTTTTTGTGCGCTAATGTATGATTTTTCATTCTTCTTTTACTAGGTTATGGATGTCTTGATGTCACTGCAACAATCTCAACTGGATTCTGATGATCCAACCGCGAGTTACATGTTACAAGTATGGTCCTTTTTTTTCTTTCCATTTGTTGGTATCAACTTTGGAGTATATATTTATTTTTTTATCATTATAATTTAAATACATTTATACCTCAGATTTTCATTTAGATTTTATGTTATCAGGCGTGGGCTAGGCTTTGCAAGTGCCTCGGGCAGGACTTCCTCCCATACATGGGTTTTGTCATGCCTCCCTTGCTCCAGTCTGCACAACTTAAGCCTGACGTGTCAATTACATCAGCAGATTCTGACGCTGAATTTGATGAAGATGATGACAGGTGTCCTTTTAGTTCCAGTTACTGTATTTTGGGCCACAAGATTGATATCCATGTTATCATGTGATGTGTTTCTGGATCCATTTTATTCTTTATTTCACCTCAATATGAATTCCTTTCTTTTGTATGAGTTTCTACATCTGTCTTTATTTAAACATTACTTTTTGCCATTTGAGAAAATGTGAGCTGCATTTTGTTTCTTTAATTAATTTATAATTGTATGGTGATAGATATCCTTGTCAATCAATACTTCATTGTATTAACAAAAGGAATAAGCATAGAAAAAAAAGTTAAATTTTTTGAAGATTGAAAATAAAGAGATATTGACTATATTAATGGCCATTTAACTTGCTTTTTGACTACTTGTGGTCTGGCTGTTCGTGTTGTAGCATTGAAACCATTACTCTCGGGGATAAAAGAATAGGCATTAAGACCAGTGTCTTGGAGGAGAAGGCTACAGCATGTAACATGTTATGTTGCTACGCTGATGAGTTGAAGGAAGGCTTTTTTCCTTGGATTGACCAGGTTGGCATTGTTTTCTATTTTATTTTATTGGCATTTCTCTGACCAAAATATTAATTTGCTAACTTGCTTGAATCATATAGGTTGCTTCCACATTGGTTCCTCTCCTTAAATTTTACTTCCATGAAGAAGTTAGGAAGGCAGCAGCTTCAGGTATATTCTTTATCCGTCAGAACCTTGCTTCTATTTTGTTTATTTCTGGTAATCCTTGCTGAATTTTTAATGCAATCTACCTGCTTTGTTAACAGCTATGCCAGAACTGTTGTCTTCAGCAAAATCGGCTATAGAGAAGGGGCAGTCACAAGGCCGTGATGCAACTTACCTAAAACAATTGTCTGATTATATAATTCCAAATTTGGTGGAAGCTTTACACAAGGTTAAAATGCTGCCTATTCTGATTTTTTGGTTTTGATTTGTTAGTTTTGTTGCGTGTATTGATGTATTTTACCTGTCTTCCAGGAGCCAGAGGTCGAAATTTGTGCAAGCATGTTGGGCGCACTGAATGAATGCATACAGGTTTGTAACATTCATTTATGAGTATGCATTTTGTGCTATTTGAAGCAAATTATTATTCCATGACATGCAATCCTTTTTTTTTTGCCTTTTTTCAAATAATTGTGGGTGACGGAGAAATTAATAGACAAATGATTTGTTGCGGCTATTTTTGTGCAGTACTGTATTTTGGAAGGATTTGTCATATGGAATATAATTTACACTGAGATATGTAATATAACCTGAAATGAAAATTATGAAACTGTTTCTGCAATAGGAGGAGGATATCCTTAAACCTCCTTATAACTTTCCCTTGTTGACACAACTTGGACCCCACGCATCTGTTTAATGTATTTTTCAAGTCATCAATTCTCCATAAGCTGTTGTTCAAAAGTAAAATTAGCTAGGGGTTATTTATCTCAGGTATCAGGACCACATCTAGATGAAAAGCAAGTAAGGAGCATTGTGGATGAGATTAAACAAGTCATCACTGCCAGTTCATCCAGAAAGCATGAAAGAGCAGAGAGAGCCAAAGAAGAGGACTTTGATGCCGAAGAAAGAGAACTACTCAAGGAAGAAAATGAGCTAGAAGAAGAACTTTTTGATCAAGTATTAATATCTTATGCTTGTCATCCAACTCTTCTCATTAACTGGATTCTTTATTTCATGCTTTCCTAGCTCTTATGTCGAATCTTTTTGTGTGCTAGATTGGCGATTGCTTGGGGACTTTGACAAAAACATTTAGGGCATCTTTTTTGCCTTTCTTTGAAGAGCTTTCGTCATACCTAACACCTATGTTTGTAAGTTCCCTTACACTCCCGTCTTGTTGTGTCTTCTTTTTGCTGCTGGAATGAATCTTCATATTCCTTTTGGATTATTTGATCAAACATTACATAGCTTTTTCTTCTTTTGCCTTTTCTCATATCTTTTTCCTTTAAACATCTACTTCGAAGGAAAAAACGATTCCGTCGGCAAAACATGTCCTTTCTTGTAAAGGCATTAGTTATCTTATTTGTTCCATATTGCTTTTTTAATGAGAAATAAAGGAAATTTGATTAACCAGAAAAGAAGAAAATATTTTGCAGTCCTATTTTAATTCCCACTTTAAATGTTATTAGATGAGATTACGTGGTGTTTATTTACTATCTTTTGTTTGTTTTTATATTTGATCTTTTAAAGATTGTAAAGAAATCTGGAAATTTTCTTTGAATATTTTTTTATATAAGCGAAATTTTCTTATATTATGGTTTGTAGTTTATCACCCCCCGCACCCTCTTATGATTTGTGAATGACGTGTTTTATGTTTGTCTATAGCTTCATTTAAAGACGTAAGTCATATACCCTTCTGAATAAAAAATTTCCCTTGTTCACAACTAATAATCAGGGTAAAGACAAAACCTCAGAGGAAAGGAGAATTGCCATTTGTATATTTGATGACATTGCTGAGCACTGCCGCGAAGCAGCTCATAAGTAAGAAATCCCCTTCCCTCACAAGAAAAAAGCTCTTCCCTCTTTCTTTCATTCTTCGGGAGTTTTCTATAAGTTGATGTAGAAAATTATTTTTTTCCTTTATCTGGAATGGTTCTGGACTTTAAATTCTTATGTTGCTACAGATATTATGGTTCGTTTCTTCCATTCTTGCTTGAAGCTTGCAATGATGAGTGTTCAGATGTTCGACAGGTTCCCATCTTCGGTTTATTCTTTATAATTATATTACTGTTGCTTTTATAATTTTGTTATTTAATGAGGTACACAAATTTTCTCAAAGCAAAAATTGAATATGTTCTCAGGCAGCTGTTTATGGGGTTGGTGTTTGTGCCGAGTTTGGTGGATCTGTTTTCAAACCCCTTGTTGGAGGTCAGTTACTCATACCGGTTTCTTATTTCTCATTTTATCCGTGTCTTACACCATTGTTATACAACAACAACAACCAAGCCTTATCCCACTAAGTGGGGTCAGCTACATGGATCAAATTACACCATAACGTTCTATCTGAAACCATAGTATTCTTACACCATTGTTATAATCAGTTTTTTTTTGTTCTTCTACAGAGGCACTTTCAAGGTTAAATGCTGTGATAACACATCCAAATGCACAGCATTCTGATAATGTAATGGCATATGATAATGCTGTTTCAGCTCTTGGAAAAATATGCCAATTCCACCGTGATAGCATAAATGCAGCACAGGTACATCATACATGTTTTTGTAATCTTAGTCTTGCATGTGATCATATCACTCGAACAAGTGCAGGTTGCTAGTCCTACACATACTTCTTGAGTTTGCTGTTCTAAAACTACATCTTGTAATGATTTTCTGATCATCATGGCTACGAACTAGTGTTGGCAATATGGAGGGCTGTCACTTTCAGCTTTTGCCAATATTACATCATGGCTTCCTTGAGTCATGAAGCTGAAAACTACTGCATGATATTTATGAATCACGTTTCCACTTCCACCTTGATGCAAACTTAATGATGTCGTAGATAACTTGATATTTTTGTGATGCTAGTTGAAGGCACAAGTTTAGCACTATTTTGCATGCAAGTTGTTCCTTGTAAAAAACTGATACATCCTGTAAATAGAATAGAGAAAATATTATATGCATTTTGTATTTAGTTTACGTAATCCATAAAATTATAACTTCAATGTGCCTTCTTATACATAATAAGCAATATAGATTATATGCTTTCTGTATTTGGTTTAGTTAATCCCTAAGACTAAGGGATTTAGGTGCTATACTGTGATTATAAATTTACGAGGCTTTGAGATGACTTCTCAAGTCATTTTATGACAGACTACTTTGATGAAGTCCAAAAACGTTTTCTTTTCTGCTTAGTAAAGAGAGGTTAAAAGTGGACACAGTTAAGGGAAAAATTTCAATTCATAATTTATTACGTCGGTTCTCTAAAATTTCTTGACTGCATAAACTGGTTTTAGGATATTGTCCCGATTTCTTGCACATTCATGATATACCCTTGTAGAATTGAAATTTAGAGCAAAAATCCTCTGCGTGTGTGTTTTTATATGTTACTTCATTGATTATTTCTTGGTTGCAGGTTGTTCCAGCCTGGCTAAGTTGCTTGCCTATAAAAGGTGATTTAATCGAGGCTAAGGTTGTGCATGATCTACTTTGTTCAATGGTTGAAAGGTAGAAGTCTGATCCAGAACATGTTTTGATTAAATGCTATATGCCTAATTTGCTATCTCTACTTCATGTTGCCTTAATATTTTATGTACATTCATTCAATTTCAGATCAGATAAAGAACTTATAGGTCATAACAATCAATATCTTTCCAAGATCGTTGCAATTTTTGCTGAGGTACAACCTTTTACCAATGCCAGTTTTTAGTTACTTCTGTAAGTTATTTATTCTATGTCCATTCCCACTCTAAAATTACTTTTGTTTGGAATCCATTATGATGTAGATATTATGTGCGGGGACTGATTTGGCAACTGAACAAACTGTGAGTCGGATGATTAATTTATTGAGACAACTTCAACAAACTTTGCCGCCTTCTACCCTTGCTTCAACTTGGTCATCGCTGCACCCTCAACAACAACTTGCACTTCAGTCCATCCTATCATCCTAATTGTTTTGGATTCTTGCGTCCATTTCCTTCAGAAGATGCGTGTCTGTTGTCATGGGATGTCACAGTTGCCCTTTGTAAAGAAGCTGCTGTGTCTGGTCAATTTTGTTCCTTTAGGATTGTAGTGCCTTTTCAGACCAACAGATGCACCTGGTTTGTGTTTCTTGATTGCTGAAACATATTTGGTAATCCAAGTATCAACTGCTTTGACTTGTCTGGCATGGATTTGTTGCAGAGAGGTGTTGAGTTGGTTAGATTGAGAAACGGTCTTGGTGTCGAATGTGTATGTATATTTAAGTGTTATAGTTAAAAGGAATTTTTTGTGTCGAAGGAATGGGCATCATGCCTCGATCCTGTATGTGGATGAGGCATGTTACCTTTGAGTCATGCTTGATACAATAAACCACATAGTATTCTTTTGTTTTTTCGAGGGTTGTAACAGTTTTGATGAGTCATTTTTCTTGGATGTCTGAAACAATTTGTCATTGATTTATTTGTATATCAGTTGGTTTATGTCCATGCTCTTTTTCTGGTTTTCATGCAGTGTTGTCAAACCAACTCCAAAACCCAAGCCATTTGCGGATGTTTCAAAACGAAAAACCAAGAGGATTTTTACATGCAAACAAAAATAATTATTTTGTCTAGTATGTAGAGACTAAATGATATTCACTGTCAATGTAACAATCGATAACAACTTGCCATCACATTGAACAATTGCATAACTACAATTTTAATTTTTCAGTTTCTTTTATTTAATGTGTTGGGAAATTTAGATTGGTTGTCAATATAAAACAACTTTACACTGACAGTGTATAGTCTCTAATCTTTTAATGAGAAGAGAAAATTTAGCCGAGACTTCATGAGGGGGTGTTGCAAAGTTAGTCATAGCTAATTAAGTGTCGTAACCACTTTTGGTCACGATTAAAGTTTTATTTGGCCATGCCTCAACGTGGTTAAAAGCTGTTATTTTGTTGTTGCAATGCTTGCCTACTTTGTATGTCAATTATGCTTTCATCAATGCTTGTTTAGTTTGTATGAACCAATTTTTTTTCCAGTTCTTGTGTAGCGTTTTCTACATTTTATATTGTAATGCTAAGTTTTTGGTTTAATTAGTGCATACAAAGGATTGTAATTGATCTGCTGATTGAATTCTCCTGTTTGTGATTTGAAATGCAATTATAAAGAAACAAGCAATTGTAATGCATGTTTGGTATCACAGTGTGTTTGTTGATCGCGGTTCTCTTCAAAGAACTGCTATATCGGATAAGTATTTATAATGGTTTCAAATCCTGTTGTGGTTATGAGACGTGGATGATTATTGTTAGCAGCAATTGAACGTTATTCAATAATGGAATTTGAAAGATTAAATTTGATAAGTAGTATGATTCCCTTCTAAAAAAGTAATTGTATGATTTTGAGCGTTCTAAATTTTATTGAAAAAGTCATTAAAGTTGATATTAATTTTACTTGGTTGAAATATATTACAATTGAAGTTATGACTGGTTATATAATCATTTAATTAATATTTTTTCTTTTTTAATTTCATAAATGTTTCATGAATTGTGCAAACCAGTTTAATCAATGGGTGCATTGCTAATCTAAATTTGCCAGCTCTGTTTTCACTGTCTATGTTAATACAACATTTCAGCATTGTCAAAGGATATGATATAGTCTGTAAGTATACTCATGTGTTGACAAAAATGCTAAAATAAAATAGTATAATAAAATGATTTCTATATCATATCATAGACTCTAGCAAAATCAAATTTCATTCATTTATGTGTCTTTCCAATCTTTACACTAACTATTCTTTTCCAAATTTCAATCTTTATGAGCCTAGAGGAATTATTCTATTGGTTGTAGTAGGTCCCAAGAGAGATTTTTTTTTGAAAGAAAGGTCCCAAGAGAGATATTTAGGTGGCAAATATTAAAAAAATTAGCTCTGATTTGACTTATTAGAAAGAGCTTGCATTTCAATTCATTTAGGTCTTAAAAGTATTATGATATTACAATTATATCATCATTTTTAAATGTGCTCGTTAACTTTATAAGACAAGTAAAGGCTACAACTGATAAGCAACCAAGGAAGCTAAAGGATAACGATACATACATACCAAAAAAAATAAAAAATAAAAGGCAGGCATAGTCTTTGTTTTTTCTGGGGGAGAAAGATTCTCATTGAAACTCATAAAGGTTCCCTTTATCTCATTAGTAGTTGAAGCATAACATCACACCCTTAATATTATCTTCTAAATTAAGATTTCAAAAACTAAATGTTCACTAAAAGGACAAAGGGCACTTGTTTATTTCACTTTACTTTGTGATTATGCCATAATGCAATTTCAGACAAAAAAAAAAATAGATTTAAAAAAATTGAATTAGTGAGAAAAAAAATTAAAAACAAGAAATTCATTTCTAATTTTGTATTAAGTGTCACATACGCAAATATTAGAAATCAAATCCATTTTTCCATATAATTAATATCTGTGGATAATTGTGACAAATTCATTTTTCTATTATTTGATCCTTTTCAATTATTTAAACTCTTTGGAGCGATTATGTCATAAGCTACGTTAAGCCATGCAATTATTGTACAACTTACATGATTAATGAACTAATATATGGTTATGTCGAAACAAATTTTATTAAAAAAATTAATACATAATTATTGCAACAAGGTTGATTTAGTCGATAAAGAGTTGAATCATAACTTACAATGGCATGAATTCAACTCCATAACTCTTGAGTTTCCTTGTGATCCAACTCATCTAAGTTTTGTATACCATGAAAGTAAATTAGTATATGGTTAATACTAACATAAATATGCTTGAATCTTGAAAAGATTTTGAAAGATAACATTACTGTGTTGGATTGCTAATTTAATTTGATATAATAAACTTGTGTCTTTTTCCCCATATCTTCATTCTTGTCTAACGTGAGATCCATTGTGAACTTTAGTGGCATGCAATATTTTAGCAAATTGTACTATATGCAAATCAATAAACAAAGAAGATAATGACAATGTCACACAAATCAAAGGCTTGGAACTGGTTGAAGAAGAATCTATTAATAAACACAATAATGATCAAATATGGAACAAAGTGTTTCGTTGGTGACGTGAGAAGAGGGCTACAACTCAAAACAAACGTAGCTAGCACACACATGTAGGAATCTTTATTATTACATGTCTATCCACTTTTCCATTATAGAATAATTATCAATTAAATAATGTATTCAATGACAATAACTATTAATTTGTAAAAAAAAGAGACAATAATTATCAATTAAATATAAAATACTTGGCAACTAAAAAAAATTGTAACATATCCAATTTTTTATTTTTTCAAAGAAGATCAATGATAACAAAAAATCAACAATTAAAAAGATCCAAATGATATATATCTAGGTAGATTTGGTAGTAGTTGAAATTATTATTGTTGTTATTATTATTATTATTATTAGTTTTTTTTGAATAATATTGACATATGGTTGAGGACTTGAGGTGGCAATGACCTGTTTCATCTTAGTGCTAAGCATTGCTTTAGTCTCTTTGTTTATGGGTGCATGCTAGGATCATTTTGGAGCCTCCAAGTGGCAGTTATTTGTGCCTTCACCATAATAATTTCAACTGTTTGACTTAACAAAAAGAGGGGAGGAAAGGGGACAAGAACTAGGTACCCTAAACTCTACCTAACCCTAATGCATTTTCTTGTTTTTCTAAGTGATTTGGTGATTCCATATTCTTTAATCTTTAACGTGGCTTTAAGATCATCTTATTTGTAGGGTTGCTAGTATTCCACAACAATTTTCAATTTATCCAACCTTAGTCCATTGGATTTAGATTTTATTTGAATTCAATAACCGAGATTTAACTGGATGAGAAGATATGAATTTCATAAAATTGTTCTATATTATTGTAAAATTTGCTTTTAAAATATTTTTTTGATGTAATCCACTTAAATTGATTTGGTGGTATTGACTTGAGATATGGGAATGCGCTTCTCTTTAAAATCTCAGATTCGATTTTCATCGATGTCAATTTCGGTGTGTTAATTTAGCTTTTTCCAAAACAAAAAAAAATTTGATGTAATTCATTATGATAACATTTATTAATTTTGTCATTGAATTATCAATTGGAGATTCTATTATTCAAATAAAAATAATAATATGATGAAATTTACACATGAGAATTTTTCAAAAATAAAACATAACAAAAATACTGAGCCATTAATTTAGTAGTTAGGGACAGTATATTGTTAGAATTTAGAATGTAGGTCTTTAGTTACATAAGTAATGCTTTTGAGAAGAAATAAAAAGATTAAAAATACACTAGTTGATTTTGTTTTTGGCACATACAACCAAATTCCAAGCTTGTCTGCTCCCAAACGACAGCTATAGGAGTGGTCATTCTGTTGAAAAATTAAGGGCATCACCAATTGAATTTCAAAGGTGCCTTGTCATTATCATACCAAAAAATTATACTATAATTCCAAGACAATGTGCATGTAATATATTAATCCAATTTGCTTGCTGAAAAGCTTAACAACTTTTTCACATACACACATATATATAAAGTCTCATAGCTTGCAAATTACAACATGAAAAATTAAGTAATAGCTAGCCTTCCATTATATCTTCATATCATAACATCTTTTCCACTCAAATACAATTTCTTAAAAAAACTTTGTGATGGAAATTCAATTTCAGCAACCAAACATGCAGAATCAGAAAGCAGGAATTTCAGTAACCAACAAAGGAGGAAAATTCAAAGGAAGAAATAGAAACAGCAACAACACAAACAAGTTTGTTGGTGTTAGGCAAAGGCCATCAGGTAGATGGGTAGCTGAGATCAAAGACACCACTCAGAAGATAAGAATGTGGCTTGGAACATTTGAGACAGCTGAGGAAGCAGCTAGAGCTTATGATGAAGCTGCATGCCTTCTTCGAGGTTCGAACACTCGAACCAACTTCATCACTCATGTCTCATTGGATTCTCCTCTTGCTTCTAGGATAAGAAATCTTCTTAACAACAGAAAAGGCGACAAAAAACAGGAAGATGGCGTTGTTGCTTCTGCTCCAAGTAACAGCAAAACTACCATTAGTAATACTACAATTACAAGCAATAATGATAGCAAGGAGAACACTCTTTCAACTTGTGCTACTCAAAATACAGAACTGTTTGAGGATGCTTATAAACCAGATTTGAGCAATTGCAAGGAAGTTTTTGAGTCAGGTTCACAATCCAACATTTCATGTGGTTTTGGACCTTTCTTTGATCATTTTTCTTTCACTCAATTATTGGATATGGCGAAGAATGATGACATAACCGATGCATCTAGCTTGGAGCTTTCAGAATTTGAAAGAATGAAGGTTGAAAGACAGATATCAGCTTCACTTTATGCTATTAATGGAGTGCATGAGTACATGGAAACTGTTCAAGAGTCTAATGAAGCTTTATGGGATCTTCCACCTTTGTGCTCTTTGTTCTGTTAAACTTTAATAAGGTCTAAATTAATGATGCTGCAAATGTTTCTTCCAAATATTATTGCAGCCCTATTTTTTTTTCTTACTATTATTGAAAACTTGAGGGAAAGTGTGTTGGATGTATGAGTGTATGACTGATTGAACCATTACAATAACATAGAGATTTAATTATGTTTTCCTTACAAACTATAGTGTGAAAATCTAGACCTATGATCGAGGTTTTAATTCCCATTTCTGATTGTAGGTACATTACTATCTTCGATATTACAGAGAATCGCAGTTAAATGTGTTTTATGCAGCCTCAATCCTGATCGTATTGCATTCGCAGCGACATACAAACCTTGATTGTGGTCAATCCTAATTTTTTTACAAATAAGCAAGCTGGAATCTTGGAGCTAAAGTCAAAATGATTGTCCACACCGCGTTACTCGGATAAACAATAGAATTACACTTAAATTTACTTCATGCAAGAGACAAGTACTATTCTTTCGTTATTATTTTTATTATTAATTAAGAAAAAAAAGACTGCTATATCTTATAAGATTTTGGTCCAATGTTTCTGCATAATTCATGCCTTTTGGTCATGTGCATTAGCCATGATATCTCAATCAAATATATGGCTACATAACAGATATGATTAACTCCAAAATCCTTGATTTATTTGTAGATTAAGTGATAGGACTGAGAGTCTGAGATTAAATTACTTTTTACATCCAAGGATATGGTAACATTTTGCTCACAGTTCAAAGGCATCACTTTCATGTCACATGTCTTGTGGACCTAGACACTCACTTTGTAATATTCTTCTCTTTCTTCATTCTTATCCTCTCCCTTCTCTACCATATGCCTCATGAAGACTGCAATGAGAGTTATCTGTAAAAAATGATACTCTAAAACAACCAACTAGATATTTCCAATTGCTAAAATCTGAAGGACTAAAACTAGATAGTTTCCTTTTGTATCTAAGAATGGTTATTAGTCTGTATGAATTACAGGAAGTAACAAATTTCATTAGAAATATAATAAATGTGTGAAGAATTCAAAATCAACACTTATCACCATAATAGACAACCAAAGAATAAATAAACCATTCTTAAAGGCATGCTTACATACATTGAATCATTCAATATAATACATACAAAAGAAAACTTTAAATCTTTATAGTTAAGGAAAAACATATTCAATGAGGGGAGAATATGATTGAAGAGGTCAAATTTGTTAGATATATGACTGTACTACAGAACAAGAGTGAAGACAAGTCACGTCTGAGCCTGGTCCTAGGCATGGTCTTAGATAACTACAGAAGAAATAAATTTAATGTAACTCTTGGGCAAGAACATGCAATGACAAATGAGTCAAAAATAAAATTGACCACACAAGAAGTTGTTGTTCAATAACAAAAAGAGGCTTGTTTCATGTCTTTCTATATTACATATAACAATAGTATTATAAACTTCTTGGCATGTCACATTTCCAGTCTTTTACTGTCATGTTCAATTCAAGAGGGTAGGAAATTTTAACCAAGACAATTATCATTTTTCTCTTTTTTAACTTAAAACTTTAATATGAGAAATATAAGGTTAGGTATGCAAAGTTGACAAGTTCTAAAGTTGGTTTAGGTTAAAAGCTTGCATCATCCAATTCTGCTTAGATATGAAAAGTTGTAATCACTCCAATGTGGTAAATATATTACCATTTTCCCCTATTCAATTTCCACCAACTATTCTCTGTGATGTCAAGCAAAAGTCAAAAGAAGTGAGTTACATATGATTAGTTGGACAGCACCACCATCTTTGTTTTTGTTGAAGCACATGAAATGTGGTTGCTATATATTGAAAGATTCAAAGGTATACCATCAGCAAACTCTATCCTAAGTGTAACTACCATTCCTTGGAAAAAAAAAGAAGCAGAACAGCCAATTTATCTCTTAAATTCCTTATATATATATTTTAAGGTTAAATATGTTTTTAGCCCTTATAATCATCTCAAATTTTGTTTTTTTTGTTATGTATCCACTTTTCGGTCCTTTTTATAGGGACTAAAAAGTAAGCGCTAGGACTAAAAACAAAAACATGTAAATTTATAGGGACCAAAAACATATTTTACTTTATTTTTTTAATATTGTTTATTAATATTATTAGTACATCACCACTGCAAAACATAAAACATCTAATTTATTCTGCTCTCTATAGTTCATTCCTACCCAGACATTTATTCTGCTCTGTACAGAAACAAGTGATTAAAAACAACAGTATAGTTCATGATGAAAAAAATGGTCTCAGCATCTTTTAAGTTGAAACATTCACAATTACAGAACTAATACACAATACTACCCAACTCGAGGAATTAGTTTCTTCAATTGCGCGGAGAAGATACCAGGTTACACCAAAACATAGAAGAGCTTAGCACACAACAGAAATATTCTTATAAATAGTGGAGAGGGGAAACAATTATTACACAGTCAGATACAAGAGACAGAACAAAGACAGGGAGGTGAAGATAGCTGATGATGAAGGACTGATGATAGGTTTCAGTAGTCATCAACATCATCATCATCATCACCAGCTTCACCTTCAGCTCCAACTTCTTCATAGTCTTTTTCAAGAGCAGCAAGATCCTCTCTGGCTTCCGAAAATTCACCTTCTTCCATTCCTTCACCAACATACCAATGTACAAATGCCCTCTTAGCATACATGAGGTCAAATTTATGATCGATGCGAGAGAAAACCTCAGCAACAGCTGTGTTGTTGCTTATCATACAAACCGCACGCATCACCTTCGCAAGATCGCCTCCCGGTACCACTGTTGGAGGCTGGTAGTTGATTCCACACTTGAAACCAGTTGGACACCTGAAAGTAGTCACCAATATCACTCAGTCAAACTGTTTTTTAGTAAAAGGCGAAAGAATAGTTCACTTTGCGCTCATCACACGGCTCAATCATATAACAGATAATATGTTATGTCCCTTATGAGAATAGAGCAGTTATAAGATATAATACAACACTAAAGCAGGTCTAAATCATGGTTAAACAATCATCTTTCATTATTGTCAGATAATATTGTTGTGCCAAATTGCATAATTTCAGCACTTTGATCATTCTAGGTAGTTTAACTTGCAAGGAACATAATCTAAATTATCACTCATAAATCATAATGTGATATTCCAAGGAGTCTAAGTGTAATTACCAGTCAACAAACTGAACTGTTCTCTTTGTTTTGATATTTGAAACAGCTGCATTTACATCTTTAGGCACAACATCTCCGCGATACATGAGGCAGCATGCCATGTACTTTCCGTGTCTAGGATCACACTTCGCCATCATACTTGACGGCTCAAAAACTGCGTTGGTGATCTCAGGAACTGATATCTGCTCATGGTAGGCCTTTGCAGAGGATATTACAGGGGCATAAGACGAAAGCATGAAATGGATACGAGGATATGGAACCAGGTTAGTCTGGAATTCAGTAACGTCCACGTTGATTGCACCGTCAAATCTCAAGGAAGTTGTCAAGGAAGAGATAACTTGAGAAATCAAACGGTTCAAGTTGGTATAAGTCGGCCTTTCTATATCTAATGATTTTCTGCATATATCATATATTGCTTCATTGTCCAAAAGTACAACCACATCAGTGTGCTCAAGAAGGGAATGAGTGGAAAGAACACTGTTGTAAGGTTCAACAACTGCAGTAGATACCTACATTAAAAGGTATTGTTAGAATCAATTAGGATTAGAATTAGCAAATCATATCAGTTTGTATTTATTCTGTATGCGATAATAAATAGATGCGAGTGTAGTCTGATCTAGACACAGAATCACAAATTTAACAGGTATTATTGCCATAAACCATATGAATGAGTGGAACAAATATAAAAATAGTAGTAAGAAAAGCATATAACATGAATTAAGAAAACAAATAAGTCACAGAAGAATGTAACGAATAACAAAGTAGGTACAAATCTTTGATGCTTCACAAACAGTTCATGTTGTCTTCATTCTTAATACCTGAGGAGAAGGATAGATGGTAAAACCAAGTTTAGACTTTTTGCCATAATCGACAGACAACCTTTCCAAAAGTAACGATCCCAAACCAGAACCAGTACCTCCACCAACAGCATTGAAAACAAAGAATCCTTGCAATCCAGTGCAATTGTCTGCTAATTTTCTGATACGGTCGAGGCATAATTCAACAATTTCTCTTCCAACTGAAGCACAGATACACAAATAATGGTCACTGTCAAGCTAAAAAGTGAAGAAAATAGCTAATTTGAACTGCATTAGAAATTGTCTTACCTGTGTAATGTCCCCTTGCAAAATTATTAGCGGCATCTTCCTTGCCAGAAATTAATTGCTCAGGGTGAAAAAGTTGTCTGTACGAACCCGTTCTTACTTCATCGATAACAGTAGGTTCCAGATCAACAAATAAGGCCCTTGGTACATGCTTGCCAGATCCAGTCTCACTGAAGAAGGTGTTGAAAGCATCGTGTGCTACGCCAGGTGAGGTATCACTGCAATGCAAGTAGACAGAGATTAACAACATTTCTGTGCTTGATCAACCATATGAGTTAAAACGTCCAAACATAAAAAAAATCAACCATGTGAGTTAAAAAGTCCAAACATCAAGAAAATCAACCGTTTGAGTTAAAAAGTCCAAACATCAAGAAAAGCAACATAGAAATCAGCATTATTTGTGCCTAATCATTAATCAACCATTTGAGTTAACAAGTTTAATCATACCTGCTTCAGAAATAGAATTAGAATATAGATAAGCAACATGTTAATCCAAATTGAAGATATGTTCCTAGTTTTCCATTTTGGCAATTCTCTATTGGTCTCAGAAGAGTGCTAACCACTCATTACAAGCAATATCCTTGGAGAATTGAATCTCTTGGTCTACATAATATACATTTATCTAAATGAAAGTTCACTAAGTCATTGATTCACCTTTATATATCCAAATTAAAGATGGGATCCTTATACTAATTTAAGATCAACCATATATGTCAACTATTTATGAACTATTTTTGCATGCTAATATATTTACTCAACAACCATGAGTACATGACAATATAAATGGAGGAAACTTAGGAAATAAGAAATGAACAGAAAATGATCAAATTTGATATTTTTCATTCAAACCAAAAGCTTTCAAAAGACCCCACAAATGAAAACACCAAAAATAGAAAAAACCCAGAAGGAATTATTAGGAAATATATAAAATTTTAGGATTGCATCTAACTAAACAAGACAATTAACTTGAAAATCAACTAAATTGAGCTTTCTTATATTCAAAGTCAATAAATTGAGCTTTCTTACAGCAGAAGACAAAAAAAATAAAAAATCAATCCAATTTCATAGTAAATCCACAAATACAATCCACTACAAAATTAATGTAAACAAGACAAAAAAAACATCATTGATCATATAAAAAAGTGTACCTAGGCATCAATCCATCAGGCTGAATTCCATGCTCAAGACAATAAAGCTCCCAACATGAATTCCCCACTTGAATTCCAGCTTGTCCAATATGAATACTTATTATCTCTCTCATCTTCTATGTGCTGCAAATGAAAATCACAAGGAGGAGGAAAGTGCAAAGGAGAGGAAAAAAATACAGCAAAGAAGAATCTTTGATATTTAATTTCTCCCTAAAGTTTATAATATTATGATGACATAAACTCTCAATAAATGAAGGGCTAAAAAAGTCAAATGCCTAAATACTTTTAATTAATTAAACAGTTGATAAAAATATTAAAATAATTAACAAAGTTTTGTTAATTATTAGTAGTAATAAGTAATACGTGGGGTTGAAACTTGAAAGGGACCATGCTTCTATAACTTTTCTGTGGGTGCACACACATCCTTGTCTTGTTTGTTGTTATTTCATATCATGCATGACTCATAGCACATCAAAGGGACACCAAGATATATCTCTTCTTCTTCATTCCTGAAATATCTACCTTAATTTAGTTAGGAAAAAAAGCACGGTCATGCTATCAAGGAATCTCTACTGTTGGATAAAGATCGAACAACTCTAATTCTTACTTTAAAATACATATCTGAATATGAGTCGTCTGATCCTCATCTCACAAACCGAGATCCATTTTTTTGTTTGATCATGTCACAGCATTATGGCTGCTGACATTGCTTTTCTAAAAATAATAGTATCTTACTTAAAAGTTTTAATTGCGTGCTTAATTGGAAAATACTCTTAAGTTAACAGCCTTAATTGTATGGTTAATTGAAAAATATCTACTTAAGTGTTATTTTTTGTATGAAGAAACATACTATTTATTACATTACTGATAGGGTAACACTCTCATAATAATTGATTAACAGTTACAGTTGTAAAATTAGGATTAACAAATTAATTAACAGGGATGAGAAAAGTTTAATTGAATCAAAGTGAACAATATTTTATTTGTGAAGACTAATTTTAATCATTGGTTTATTACAATTTACAGTGTTTTCTTGTGTGCCTAATAATAATTGAATTTTTGTTTTTTCTTTCCCATGTCCAATTTTGGTAATGGACAGGACAATAGTACATATACCACTTAGAGCATCATTAGTGGAAGAAGATTATGTGTTCCTTAAAAGCTACACAACGGTTCTTTATTATATTGAACCATTATTGGATTTGGTATATGTGCCACTCATAGTTCCTTTAAATTAAGAATTAAGAAATATTAAGGGTTGGGTACAAATAAAAAGTATAAACATGTGAATTGCTATACCAATTTATTTAGAAATTATACCTTAGAATAAAATGTGCATGTTGATTAAGAATATGGTATAATTGAAGGTAGTGGCTTTGCAACCCAATATTGCTTATTTTTATTGCATGCTCTTAGCTTTCATACCAAAATCAGTAATAATCACAGAAAAATAATCATAACAGAATCTAGCTAGTGGTATCTGTTGTTGAAAATGTCCAGTTTAAAGATTCAGCAACCAGAAACTATTATTTGTCCATGCAATTCTGTACTTTGAAATGGACCAACTTGTTGGCAGATTTTATAGTGCATAAGGAAGATTAGGTCTCACAGTGATTGGTTTGTTTAGCCATTTCTATTCACACTTCAACTATAATTACCGCAAACTACATTTGATTTGAAGCATTTGAGGTTTAACTTCATCAACCAAAATCTTAGTCTTCCTTTCATTTTACATCACCTTCAGTGGAAAAAAGCTGTAGAAGAAGCTAGTGTTAGATCATACTTTTGTTGTATAAATTCAAGATTGTCAAATTCTAGAATTTGCATATACTCTTTGGAGTTGGGAGCATTCTAATATTTACTTGGTACAAAATTAATATTTAAACACCTACCACAACAATATCAAATCAATATTTAATACCATGTGCTTGCTAAATACTCAACATTCCAACTCTATTGTAAAGCAAACTGTATCCCTAAGCATTCTGGATTTTCTATGTTCCTCCTTTAAACATGCAATTATTTGGTGAGACGACCCAAATAATAAGACAGGTTCTTAACCAAATTGATCCCAAGAAGATTTTGACCAAGTCATCATCAGCTAGGTTATAAAACATTGTCGAACTTTCCTCAAAAAAAAAAAAAAACACATTGTCGAATATTAATGTTCCTAGTTCCTACTATCAATCTTGTTCTAGTCATTTCCAGGGTAGTAAAAGTTTATATGTCAGAAATTATTCCTTGAGCAGCAATCAGTGATGCTTGGGAATATACTGCTTTCTAAAAATATTCCTAGGTAAAGGATTTTTTTTTTTGAAGGAAAAAAAAAAACACTTTTTTGAGAGGGGGGCTAATTCTTCAAACTGGTGATTAAGGTATTGCCCCATAATATCTGTATTGATTAGAAATTTGGCTGAAGTGTATGCTTGATTTCAAGTTGGAAAGGTTATATATTGAGCAAAGAGTTTTGTTACAAATATGAAACCTATAATAGTTTTGTCCAAATATGAAACCTATAATAGTTTTGTCCAAATATGAAACCGAATATGCTATTGTTAGCAAGAAAAGGTCCATGTTATTATATGGAACTCCCCTTTTTTTTCTGTGACTGATAAAATAACTATTTTATGATGATATAACTTGATTTGTAGTTCTGAAAAATCTAAAGTAATCTCGTTCTTTCTAATTGGTGATAATGTTTTTATAAAAGAATTAGCAATGAGCTATTCATTCAAGTTTGGCCCAAAAATCTTGGTTATAGAAAAGGAAGATGGTTGTTTTCAAGTTAACCAACTGGTATTTAACTATCTTATAATAATTGAAATCACAAGTCCTTCTTTTTTAGGAAACTTTCTTTTTTAAGTTTAGTTGATATGTATCATCGGTGTAATTTTTTTTTACACATATGATATACTATACAAATAAAACTCTTCTTTTCTTCACTATGAACATGGTGGCTGATATTGGTATTCTAGCACCTTTGATGGTGTGGAATATTTGGATTTCTCATAACAAATTTATCTTTGGAGAGGACTCACCCGGAGAAGTACTCTATTATAGTTGCAATCAACACAGAGTTGCAAGTCTTGAAAAATGCTTTTGGGGTCGTCTCCTCCTCTCTCACCCTAGGATGGTTCATGAAGTGTGTTGGAAAAAAAAAAAAAGCGATGTAGATACCATGGTGCTTAACGTCGATGGTACAGGTCAGACTAACCCATAGAAAGTCGGCTATAGAGGTTTGGTACGAAATCATGAGGAAACTTTTCAATTTGGGTTACACGGGAGTGTAAGGTGGTCGAACATTCTACATGCAAAAACTCAAGCTCTTCTAGTTAGCATCAATTTGTGTTGGGAAGCTAGTCTAAGAAGGATCATATGCTTCTGAGACTCATTACACATGGTTCAATTAGGGGGACTCCTAACGTCTATCGTTATTCTAATATTTTAGAGGTTATAGAAGAGTTCATGTTAAGAGATTGGGTTATGCCTCTACATCATATCTTTCGTGAATGAAAAAATGTTTGCACAAATATTCATTCTATCAACAATGGAAGCTAATTGTTTGGATTCTCTAGTTATGGCCCACGAACCGCTACTTAGTTTAACTGAAGTTGTAGGAGTGTCCTTTTCAAGGATAGTTTTTTAGTTTTACTTTCTTTTTCTTTTATCATGTAACAAAAAAAACCATATATACAGAAATTTTTTTATACAAATATTCATATATATTCTATTGGGCATTTCTTTTATTCATTGAGTCCCTCTTTTGTGTTAAACTGGATCATTTTGATATTTTATAATTTATTTTATCGACCATCCTAACAAGTGTCTCAGGAGTATTGTTTAAAGAATACATATAAAAAATGAAAATTTGTCTTGAAAACATAAGACAAATACTTTGTCAAAGTCAAAATTACATTTTTTTTTTGAGAGGACAAAATTACTTATTTCATTTTTGTTTCTTAAACAATATCCTAAAATCATTTATTATCATTTTCTTTATTTCATTTATTTATAGATAAAAATTTGACAATAATACGTACAAACACGTGGTACAAAGAATTTGACATACAAAATCTAAACCATAGTGTTCGGTCCTGATTTAGCAGGGAAAATGACCCTCAAACATCAAATTCAATTGGTTAAAAAAGTCTTTAGCTACACGTTTCTAAAGAAATTCAATCAAGCCTTTTTTATTTATTTTAGGGAAGTCTGATTAGTTTTTTTCTCATGAAAATAAGTGATTTTTTGAAAGTATCCTCAATAGTATTTCTAACTCAAGGTATTAGAAAATAACTTTTTAATTATATAAAAATATTATAGAAAAAATAACATTTTTTTAACCATAGAAATAATAACATTAAATCTAATGAAGTTAATTAGAAACTATTTATAATTTAAACATAAACATACTAATATTTTCTACCTATACCTCTAAAAAAAATGTTTTTTACTTGTAATTAATCAAGAAAGAAGGGAATAGCTTGCAAGATGCATATAAGAAAACTCCACACTCAACAAAAACAATCCTAACATTCACCTCACGCAGAAGCTACAAATTAAATCACTGATAATCGTTGTAGCTAAGTAGCTAACATCCCATTCCGTAAGAAACTAGGTGATCTTAATATCCATTCTCGTGTGTGTATGAAAGTTGACAACATCAAAGAACAAATTTTAGATTCTTGCTTCATGTAATTAGTCATGTTTAAAACATAGTATATGGCAAGAAGAAAAGTTATCTTGTGTGGATGTATATGTTTGTTTTTACATGGTTGGTAGTGACTTCCATAAATTGCTGTGAACAAATTGATACATATACAATTATGCAAATCTGATATGTGGAAATTCAAATTCAAAATATAGCAAGCTATTGTATTAGTAAAAACTAAAAAGTAATCAAAGGATAATTGAAAATTAATTGATTTACGACTATTTGTTTGATAAGTTCATTTTGTAATTCCCTATATGATACAATACAATTAGCTTCACATCAGAATTATTATTGTATTTTTTTTATTTACGACTATTATTACTAGTTAAACTTCCAATCACATCATTATTATTACTAAATTTTCACTCACATCATTAAGATGAGATAGATTTAAACTTTTTTCATATTAATAAAGAAAAAGAAAATAATACCATCCATGAAGAAAGAGGACAACAATAAGCCTTACTAATCTGGCAAAGTTGTGTAGTCCTTGTCGAGATTCTGGAATGCTCACATTTTTTTGGGTAAAGGGACGTATGTGCTTCAGTTGGTGGATATGGTTAAATTCACCACTTGGAAGTGGTTTCTAGGTAAACATTCTGATCACACATGTTTTTTCTATGAGTGAGATCTTGAACCCATTATGTATTGACAGCGATAGTGTCTTGTAGCGGACTTATACTCGGGTTGGTTGACAAATGAGTTATGTACCTAATATTCCTCTTGTTCGGTTATGGTTGGGTGTTCCTGTAAGAAGTGTATCTGGTTTTTGTTTTTGTTTTAGCTTTCGCTCATGTTTTACTCTGATAGGGATTATTTGATTTTTTCATCTTTTAAAATGAGTACTTTTTGTACTTAATTTTATATATGTTTGTGCTTCTCCTTTTTTTATTTATATATAATATATTTGTCTATTAAAAAAAACAAAAAAAAACCTTGACCATGTGCTATCAATGTTGAAGTGTCCCATAAGTGAGGGAGAGGAGTAATAGAGGACATCCTCAAAGATACCAATTAGGGTATAAGAGGTCTCTTCATGTGTATGGTATTTTTGGTTCCACAACACCTCACAACCTATCAATATCATCAAAGAACACACACTCCAACAAGCAACCGACAAAATCATCTCTACTATTAAACATTTAAACAGATATATTTAAAAGTAACAAAGGAATATTTTCTTTTCTTTATTAGCAGTGAAAGAAAACCACCCTCCTATCAAAAAAATCACCATACCAATAAGAAATATAAAAGGGTCTTGTTAAAGAAACAAAAAAGGAAATATTTATGTTGAAAACATAATTATTTACACTTTTTAAATTTTGACTACATAAGTTTTAAAATCATTATCTATATTTGATTTCCTTAACCGGTGTCTGAGGGCACTAGTTAACATTTTCCAATATAAAAAGGATAATATTTTGTTAGCTTGGCCAATAATCTTGCTCTATTTTCCCCTTTGGCTTACAAAGCTTGACCATAACTCATCCCATATTCACTTACCAATCAAAACTTACCTTTATCCAACGCTAACAACATTCATAATTAATTACTATTTAACTAAGACTTTAATAACCAATCAAGAATAGAAAATTAAAAAGAAATACAAAGGTACAAGAAGATTCCTAATTCCTAGCGTGGAGGCTATCCTGCTAGCTAGGTTGGACCCACTTAATTGATTCCTCAATTTGTCATCTTTAAGATGGATTAACACACACTCAAACCATGTATAAACGACACAAAAATTCAGTCTCCACGTTACAATACCAACAAAACACCTTAATGGTGTCTTAGATCTTGTTCTTATTAGTAGTCTTAAAATTCCACTCATAAAAGCCACCTATTTTGATTCACAAATCAACACTTAGTTGTATTCAAAAAGCTTTTTTCTTTTTTTTTTTCTATTACTACCTCCCTATATAAACCAACTTTTCTTTTGATCACTCTTACAGATCAAGATTCAGATTCTTGTGAAGATGGATATCAATGAGTGGGTGATCCTTTCTGATGATGGCTTGTTTGATGGTGATGAGAAGCAATTTTTCTTAGGAAAAAGAAACTCACTCGTCTTTGACAAGGATTACTTTTGCACCTCCCCAAAATCAACAAAAAACATTGATATTGAACCATTAAAAGTGCCAAAACAAGTTTTCCATGTTCCAATTCAATTTGAACCCATTATTGGCAAGGTTCCAAATGAAGGGTTGGTGAAAGAAAACACTGAAAAAATCAAAGTCTCCGAGATAGAGGAAGCTGATCAAGAGAGTGTTTCACAAGTTTTCTTTCATATAAAAGAGAACAAATTTGTTGACATGAAATTAGAGTCACCAAAATCTAGTAGTGGTAGAGGATTATTTTCTCCACTTGATGCAGACATGGAGATGATGACATCTCCTACAATGAAGAACGTGGAGAATGAAAAGTTTGACATGTATTATGATGAGAAAGAAGGAGAGGACATGAATGGTGGTTTTAACTTGTGGAAGTGGAGCTTGACAGGAGTTGGAGCTATATTTTCTTTTGGTGTTGCTGCTGCCACAATTTGTGTCTTGATCTTTGGAAGTCAACAAAGGAACAACAAACTCCAGCAAGACCAAAGTATTAGGTTCAAGATCTACACTGATGACAAGGTTAGCAAATGTTTTTTTGTTCACATATGTGAATTTTTTGTCGATTTTATTGATGACTAATCTCTGCGCAGAATCGGAACAACTAAGATCTTTATGTCAACTCTTGGTATGTTTTATTTATGGATAAGACTTGAATGGGAAGACTTAAAAAATTTGAACCATATTCAATTAATACCAGTGTAATAATGTTAGTATTTTTCTAATCACTTTTAAATTAAAAATATTGTTTGAGCATCTTGGGGTATATATGAGAATTTTAATAGGTTTTTCAACTAAAGAAATTATTTTTTTTATTGAATCTTTAAACTTTTCAATATTTCATAACTAGGTCCCAAAAGTAAACAGCTTTGAATCAGATCCTGAACATTTAAATATTTGTAATTATGATCTTGAATTTAGAAACTCAATTATAAATAATTTATGAGGGATATAATTGAAGATTCAGTGACTCAATTAAAAACTTTTTAGTTTAGAGGTCTAATTATAAATTATTAACAAGTATAAAGACTCTATTAAAAACAATTTTAGTTTAGAGATTTAAAAAGTATAGGATAGTGATGGAAGAGCAAATCCTGTCATTTGATAGGCAATAATGTCATAGAAAAAAGGGGGTGTTTGTTTTGGATCAAGTGTGCAAATTTTAGTATTATTCTTGAATAGTCAAAATGGATTAGGTTCAAAATATAATTAATTATGATGCCTGAATATTGAATAATTGATGTGCACCTTAATTGTGATTGTGATTGCAGAGGGTTAAGCAAGTGGTACAACATGCAACAAAATTGAATGAAGCATTTGCAGCAGTAAGAGGTGTTCCATTGAGCAGAGCTCACATAACTTATGGTGGCTACTATGATAGTGTATGAGGCATTGATTTCGTGCCTTGATGAAACTTTTGGATGCTACAACTAGGCACAATCTTCTATTGTGGCTCAATCATGTAGTTAATCAATGTAGATAAACAAATGAGGGTGGTTTTATGTAAATTAAGTAACGGATTGGGGCCCTTTTATTACTAGTATTTTTTAGTTTGGGAATTCAAAGGCTAAAAAGTTTGTATCATTGTTGCCCAAAGTATTTATACCAAAAAAGAAAGTTGCCCCAAATTATAGAATTGAAGTTCTAAAAGAATATATGAGTGATGGTACCATTGTAATAGTTGTTAGGCATGCTTCACCAAATGTTGGCAAAATTTGGCGGATTTTTTTTTTGTTGGTAGATAGACGAAATGGCAAAGCCATTATAAACTCACACACATAAGTGGAGGTATCGGGGTTCGAACCCCGGTCATGGCATATGGCCTAACAATTTTGGTATTTTATCAGTTGAGCTAGGACTTTTGGATAAATTTGGCGGATTTTAAGTGTGACATAACAATTATCTTTACCTTTCGGAACAATACTTCTAATAGTGTGTTTGGAAACCCGGTGACTTGCAACTGGTCGCTCGGTCACTTGAAGCTACATAAGGTAGCTTTGGTCTATCGATGGATTTTCACTGTGGAAAAATAAAAGACTTAACAAACATATTTAAGTATGTGTTTGGATGGACGTTTAGAAAAGCAAAATTGCGGTGGAAAAAAAAGAAGCAAATTTGCACGGAAGTTACAAATATGTGGGGAAAGTTTTCAAGGTGGGGAGGTTCTCAAACGCAAGTCTAGGTGAGAAAACATCGATCCAAACACACTTTAAGTCAACTTACTTTTATTTTAACCTTTTCATTTCTTACTCTAAACTATATGTTAATATTCATTTTCTATGCTTTCCTGTCGGACATTGATACGAATAATTGTCCATTTCCTTATAATAATAATAATAATAATAAAATAAAATAAAAACAAAGAAACCAATAGTTCTTGTTGTGAAATCAACCTTGATCGGAATCACACCAATGAAAAACAAAGATGTGTGGAGCAAAAGATAGTGGTAATCCTAGGTCTAAGTGTCTTCAAGCAACAACACACACAAGAGCTAAAACAATGA
>Ga0228710_1000561_pt1 | contig 48364 bp, 18 predicted proteins | sample MedpolnodulmetaG_FD_177995 | JGI IMG/M metagenome (GOLD analysis project Ga0228710, IMG submission 177995) | Root nodule microbial communities from Medicago polymorpha collected in Santa Monica, California, United States - pink nodules | ecosystem: Host-associated > Plants > Roots > Nodule... | reverse complement strand
TAGGAAAATAGGATAATTTGTTAAGCAAGGATTGGATCAATAGGAGCGATCTGTTTTTTCAAAAAAATAGGAGCGATCTATTAACAAAATAGGAGCGATCTCTAATTTCAAAAAAATAGGAGCGAAATTAGGATTGGATTGGATTTAGGAGTGATGTTGTTTTTGATTTCAAAAGTATTTGAAAATAACATTTTGATTAAATTAAATAGGGGTAATAAAGTAAAATTAATCATTGAAGTTAGGTTAAATCTAGGACAACATTTTGCGTTCGGGTTAACTTTAAGGAATAAGAGATAAGAGATTTCAGAAGTATTTGAAAATAACATTTTGATTAAATTAAATAGGTTAATTAAATAGGGGTAATACAGTAAAATTAATCATTGAAGTTAGGTTAAATCTAGAGCAACATTTTACGTTCGGGTTAACTTTATGTAATAAGAGATAATACCTATTATTTAGCAAGAAAAAAACAAACTATTGTCATGTGAATTCGGTATATTATATTAGTTTTTTAGACTAAAGACGGTGCAAAGTAGTCAAACTCAGTATATTATATTTATTTGCTGCCTACCCTCATGTGGGCCAATAATTATTCAAACAAGGCAGGTGAATGACAAAATTGGGTCACTATTTGGGTTCATCTAAATCAGAAGCAGAAGAACAATCAAAAATGAAAAGATCCACAATCACATAAAGTCGGCTACTAAATCTATAAGTATAACTTCTTTTTTAATAATAAGTCTATAACTATAACGTATTGATTCATATACTACATTTGGACCGACATATAAAATGTTCTTATCATTTCATTCCCGGATTATAGCTCTGCAAAGAGCCTTTACCTTTGAACACATTACATATTTAAGGTTTCTCCTCTTTGTAGTAAGTTCTCTTCATCGGAGGTAATTTTTTTCGAAAGACTACGACTATTAAATTTGGAAGTAATGCTATATTTTTTTGAAGGGAACGCAAATTGACATTTTTCCAATTAAAGGTTTTATTGGCCGGAAAACACTAGCATTCCTGTCTTATTTTGTTTTATGATAAATCAATCGGTCAATTAAATACAAAATCAAATGGACATTAAGTTGCCAACTCCTTTCTCTGACGAACTTGCGTTCGCAATATCTATCATTTCCCTAAATGTGGACATCTCTTTTAGATGAGTTGCAAACATTGATACATCACATTGTGGGAATCTAATCGATCCTAAACCCTAGTCCCATTGGTTATTTTTATGTTGCTTTCGAATTAACAAGGTGATAGATGGAACAATAACAAGAAACACAGGAATATAATGTTCTATATACAAGACAAAACAGAGAACTTGAGAAGGGTAAATTAGGAGTAATACCTTTTGATTTGAGGACAAAGAGAGCGCCTGCATCAACATCTTTTTGGTGTTCATCTATTTGTAAAGAAATATTTTGTTTCTCTGATTTTTCATGTTCTGCTGTTGAGCTTGGAAGCAGGGTACCCATATCCCTTCTCTATTGTCTTGGCCTCTAACAAAATTTATTGTTTAGGGGTCTAACAAAATATTGTCAATATTAGAGGATGGAAGGTGTATAAATACTATACTATAGAATAATTTATATATTTCTATATAGTGGAGCCGTGGACCACTTTGCTTAAATTACAATTTAATATGTCGATTAATTTGACCTATGGGAATGGTAATGTTATTTTCATGGACCCCTCTAGGAAAATGATCATCTTGCACGGTTGAATAGATACTATACAAAACCAAATTTTCAATGAATATGTATAGTTAGTCAATAATAAATTTGTTTAATAAATTGTTATAAAATATTTTTAGAAGATATTAGTGTTTTTGAGGAAAGAAGATATCAGTGTTTGTTTGGCTTTAAAGTTAGTACGAGTTCTTTGGTTGTGTGGTTGCATCATATTCTTTAGACCTTTTTTTTTCTTCCCTAGTTGTTGACGATGACACGTTTTTGTTTTCTATCCTATATTGAAGGAAGGTGTGTTCAGAGATTCATAATGGAGACTCTTAATTTTGAAGTCTTAAACGAAGCATACATGTACACATCATTGTTTCTATAATTTTTTAATAATAGTAGCTAATAAGTACTCAATCATTCCAATGGAAACCCTCTAATAAAAGGTCTAAATCGATCGCACCAATAACTCTATCATTTACATCTCAAAAAAACAATTCAACAATGATTATTTTAATAAATGCAATTAGACTTACTTCTAAATAGCAATTTTTTATTGCATCCAAGCATATCTTCACGGGAAGAAAACAAACTAAGTGGATCTTAAAATTGATGATCAAGTGGAGAGGGAGAAAATTCTTAATACTTTGAAAACAACTATTTCTAGCAAAAAAATATTTATAGGGAATTTCTAGCAATTTGTTGTCAACAAGTGATAATGATCAACCACTAATAAAATTAGATAAGTTCATCATCACAAAATTATTATATGTTAATATAAGACGCGATAATGAATCCATAAATATTTTATAAATGTAAAATTGCACATTAGAAATTTCCAATTACACTCACTATATTTTTTCATAATTAATGTTTTTAAATAAATGTATCAATGACGTTAAATGTACAAAATATTAGCGATTGATTGCTAAAAATTTCCAAGTGCTTATTTTTTTCATCGTACTAATAAAGTAATAAGTTAATCATTACTACTATGAAAACCAAATAATTATTTTCTCTCTTTGGTCTATGAGTGCAACAAAGTTGTTTAAAGGTTCATAATTACATAAAAGATATGTTTGTTACAAGTTCATTAGGATAAAACTTACTAACCGTTGTTACACATTTTGACTACAAAAATTATTTTTGTAAATATTCATAAAAAATATATATATAAAGGATTAATGGAAAAAAAAAAATTCATACCTTATTTAATAAAGGATATGAGATCTTATCAAATTCTAACAAGTTTGATATTATAGAGGAAGATCGAAATTATGATTACTATTGTCGAATTCAAGAACATGAGACTAAATAAGGGTTCAAATTGATGAGTAAGTGTAATTCAGTTGGACCAGACAACATACATAATGAAGTGTGGAAATTTCTTGGAGATATACGCATTGAGTAGATGACCAAACTTATTAACAAATTTATGAGGTCAATCAAAAGTTTTGGATGTGTTGCAAGAATCACTTTAATTCCAACCTATAAGAACAATAGGGATACACAAATATTTTAAAGATATACAAAATTATGCAAGTTATTAGAAGATTAAAATATTAGTCATAACATGAATTTATGAAATGCTAATTAAATGAAGATTAAGAAAAGATACTAAAGTTATTGATGATGTACTAGCCATGGTGTTGGGATCTAAAGAACCAACCCAAAATTAAACTAAGTGTGGTATAGATGAGGATGTTGTGTTAAAAGTGTGATAAAAATAAGTGCGATATGACTAGAAATGACAATATTAAAAAGAGAGTAGACTAAATGAAGTTGATTCAAATCACTAGAAGAAAGATCTTGAAATTATTAAAAACCTTTTAACATTTTTTTTTTGAAGTTAATGAGCTGAATATAAATATAGCATTTGATATAGCATTATGACATTGTGTGATAAATGTAGCCGATCTCATTTATGGGATATGATTTTTTTTGTTAACCCTCAGAGTCTCAGAGGAAAGAAGCCTTAATAATTCGGAGTATGATCTGAAGGTAAGCAAAGTCGAGCATAGAATTATTCCATCTGAGAATCAAACTCATGTTCCCTTTACTAATTCGTTTTTGGTGGAGCTCATTAACCGCTTGATTTTTGTGGGATAATATTTGGTTTTAATTGTTGTATTTATTTTAATATTTATGTATATAATTACAATTTAAATGTATTGATATTTTAGATTTAGTTTACAACATTTAAACTAATAATAATTTTTTAGAAGGTTTTAAACTAATAATATGATATTTATTTTTCTCAAAAAATGAACAATTTGAAAAAACACAACTTAAATTTAAAAATTATAAAATTTATTCATAAGAATAATAATGTGAAATTTGCTATTCCAATAATTCTTCTATCGATTTGCATTAAGGATACCCATACCCGGTATAATCATTTTCAACTAAATACTACTATTTTTCCTTTTTTTTTTCTCAAATTAGAAATCTCCTTTTGTACACTAACACTGTGTTTGGTACGCGAGAAATAATGAGGAGAGAAGCATTGAAGAGAGAAAGAGGAGAGAAATGTCACACTTCTCCTGTTTGGGAGACCAAAGAAATAGGGGAGAGAGGTTTATTTGGCGTGCGTCCCACAATTTTTATCTTCTCCTCAAAACTGAGAAGAAAGATGAGAGAAACTCTAATTTTCAATTTATTTCCTTTTCTACACTTGCCTTCTTCATATGAATGGCATATTATTCTAAAGCTCTCTCTGTTCACAGCACTACAGGGAATTGTTTGGCCACTGATACACCGTTAAGAAGAAGAAGACCAACCACACACTCTTATTATGTTTATAAATTATTTCGATGCTTGAGAATTGAGAGGTGGGTCTGATTTGATTTTTTAATTAAATAAAATATATACCTGAGGTGGAGAAAGGAATGACTAATTACTAATTAGAGATTGAATTGGCGTGGATGCCTCAACAGTGGCGGTGGGAGTGCAATCAACACATTGATGGATTTGTTGTTTTTTTTTATATAAATATTTTTGAAATCTAAAGAAAACGAAGGGTATTTTAGTACTTTTATAAACAATCAACACTTCTTTCTCTTCAATTTCTATCATCTCTCTCCCATACCAAACAATACATCTAATTCATTCTATTTCTCATCTATTTCTCTCTTCTCATACTCTCACCTATTTCTCTCCTCTCACTTTCTTCTCGCAACCAAACACAACCTAAAGGTTTCCCATCCAATGATTTGAACATCCCTTTTCATTCCAGTTAGAAAATCATAGTACTTCAATCTCTCTATCTATTAATCTTTCGACCTCACCATCTTTGTGGTCCATATTTACCTCATACTTCTCATTCCTTTTGTATTTTCAATTGTCCTTAATTGATTTTCTCTGCATTCCCTACTTTGAGCTATGCTGATTTCTATTAGTTAGAGATTTTATGTTGTTTCGTTATATCTGAAATCATGATTTTTGTGATTTTTGGTTGATGTTATTTTTCATGGTAATGCAGTTCCTTTCCGACCCAGTAAAGAGGTATCATTTGCCACCGTAGACGCTTGATGACAGGTCATCTTACGTTATTCTTAGCATGTTTTTCAGTTTATTTTAGTAGAATTTAGCAGCAAAAAGGAGGAGTATTAGAACGATTGCCTATGATTTCAGGACTTTTGTAATGTTTTCTATATTTGAGTCTATAATTCTAGTTTTCTCAAAACATAGCAATTTTAGGGGGTTTTTGAAATAATTCACGAAGAAATCATGCAAATCAGCAAATCAAGAACATCCGAAGAATTGTGAAGATACAAGAAACAAGAATAAAGACCCAAGAGGCCTCAAAAGACTTACAAATGGGAGAAATTATGTTCCCAATGTACCGAGGCAAGTTATTTGAAGACGAGGACCTAAAAACGACGAAAAATCGGAGATTGGGCCCGGAAGGAGGACAAAATGCGCCTATGGCATTTGAAAAATGCCTAGGGCATGATTGAGCAAGCCATGCAGCTAGGGCATACACCATGCGCCTAGGGCATTTCATATGCGCCTCGTGCATGCAAAAAGTCGGGCCACAACTGTCTTTTCCTGCCTCCATTTTGGGTAAAGCCCGCACTTTTAGCCCAAACCCAAATAGAAACTCTCACTATAAATATCAGCCTTCCTCATTCGAAATTTCTCGTTTAGAACTCTAGCAGTTCAAGAGGAAGGTGACTTTGGAGTTTCGGGAGAGTTTCTATCTTCTCCTTGATTTTCTAGTGTATGTGTTTATCTTTAATAATTTGTTTTTAGTTATCATGTGTAACTAAATCTTTTTATGTTAGAGTTCTTAGATGAACCTCTGTATATTTTGTTGGATATTTATTTATTTTAATATTTCGTTTATTATTTTATTTATTCTTTTGTTCGCTATTAAGTTTTATTAGTATGTAGTTTTATTTTTGTGAGAGGTGTAACCCTAAATTAGGTACTTAGGTTGTGACAGAGCCTAATATTTCTATCACTAACCGGATGCTTATATCTTGATATTTATATCCCTTGACTGATAACTATCTGTCTAGGAAGTAAGTGATTATTAATCAACCAAAGATGTCATAAGAATTGTTGACCCTAGGTGTAGGTACTTAGTGTTAAATTCCATTGAGTCAGGTGGTGTCTTACCAAACCTAGGAATTAACTAGTTAGTAATTAGAGAAACAAGCACCTAGTTGTCCGACTTAAAGCTACAACCTAATAAGACCATTCTCTTGAAACACTTAGTAATATAGACGTAGATTAGGGCTGCCCATTTGTAGAACTACTAAGAAAGCGTAGAGAGAATTTGCTATGAGTGTCCTAAGATTCATAGATGGGCAGACCCAAGGGAACTTTGACCTTCATTTCCTTGGGAAACACTGGAAAGCCAATATAAAGTTTATGTTTCAATTACCTTTGAATTAGCAAGACCCCGCACATAAAGATCATCGTGCGATCAGCCAGTGCAGTTAGCCATCGGAGGGAAAAGCCTAATTAGATACTCTGTGTTAAATCCCATTGGGTCAGGTGGTGCCTTATCAAATTAGGAACATCCCAACAGCCTCATCACTTGTATAGTCTACCTAAAATAAATAAACACAACATATATTTTACTTATTATCCAAAAATGAATATACAAAGAGGATTCGTCCTAACCGCTGCTTACTTTTCTACAACCAAAATAGGTAAACTTGCTCTGTTGCAAACAGATAAAAATTGCAAGTCTTTTTAACCCTTAACTTTTATATCGTCAACTTAATTAAAATAAGTAACGCGAATTGTTTGCACGAAATGACAATCCATGTGGATACGATACTCTACTTATCATTTTATTACTTGGTAAACGATTGGTATACTTGCCATATATACCGACCGTGCATCAACGCTTCTCTTCAATTTTTTAAAAGATAATGATCTAGGTTCCTTCTTCTCATTTGGTTTACCTTTTCTTCTTCATCTTTTGATCTAAAATCTCACATGGTATAACATTTATTCTCCATTTAAAGTCTCTGTTACTTAAATTTGAGAAAGAGTGAGATTTTAAATCAAAGAGGTGTTTTTCTGCATCTGAGTTTTTTTTTGTTTGTTATTATTATTTGTTATTAAAGTGGTGATTATTTTGTCTTTCAGGGTTTGGATTCAAAAAGTTGGGAAAATCAACAGAGGTTGGGATTAGAGAGCTTGATATGTTGGCAGCGTCGATGTGGCGATATAGTAACGGAGAGGGAACAAAAAATTCTCAGCCACACGATTGATGTGGTTGTACTATTCAATCAATGTCTGCATTAGTTTATTAATGTAAATCCAATCAACTTTTGTTTATTAGTTTGTTATTTGTTTGAGTTCTTTGGTGTGCAACTAATGAGCTCTTCTTTTTTTCCCTAAAAATTGATTTGGTTGATGAGGTTGTAAGAGCTCATTGCAGCCTGTCTCTGTATGCATTAAGATAAAGTTCTTTTTTTTTTATTTGTTTCTTTCTTTGTAAGAGCTCATTAGCAAGATTCCAACTTATTTCTTTAGAGTTGGTGTATAAAGTTCTGTTGAAGCCTTTCAGGGTGCCGGCGTCAATCATGGTTGAATTGTATGGACTGCTGCTTTTGTGTTCTTTTTTGTTTGTGTGTTACTTACAGGGTTCATAAACCATCAACATGTGATGGAATCCAAAGTGTTTTATGAACTTTGATGATCAAGTTAAATGGAATAAAAACGAAGTCTTTAGGATTAGCCACTTAGAAAGAAAATGGTACACTTGTCTTCCGAGATGTTATTACTGTCATTACTTTTGTGCTTCATGTTGTGAAACCTTTTGTGTACCACATTTATTGTTTTCACAATCTTATACAAATCTTGAAGAGAGTTCTTATTAGAAAGAGAAAATTATGTGTCATTGCATTAAGAGTAGGACGATTCATTTTAGATATAGGGATTGTCATCATATTTTTTTATCCATGAGACTGTAACTTTTTTTTTATCTCTATATACCATATTATTTTTATAATTAATTAATCCTAATTTATTTCTTACAATTGTGGAAGTGAAGGAGTATACTTACTACTCCCTCCGTCTCTAAATTATAGTCGTTTAAGTTTTGTGCACGGTTATTAAGGAAATGATTAATTGGATTGATCAAAGGATCTCAACAGTTACATGATAAAAGCAATAACATAGAAGTTCTTCCACATGACCTTACCAAGGAAATCTAGCTACTCACAACCAAAAGAGACATCGCACTCTACCCTTTGTGTATCGCTCATGAGGTCGTGCATGAAACATCATGTGCCTTCAATCCTGTGCATCACGCTGACATTTTCACCCTTTTGTAGGACAATCATGAATTGGACTTTGGTGTCTTCGTGAAAGTTGTAGATAAGAATGTTAGATTTCAAACGCCATTGGTCCCTCTCCAATTGGATACCTACAACTCCATATATAATTAAAATACCACAAAGGTGTTAGACCAAAATTGGTTAAAAGAACAAAGCCCTTAAGTTTTGATGATAACAAGGTAAAATATGAAGCATAGTTGAGAACAATTAGGATTGTCTAATGTGTGTCTAAGTTTGTAGGAAATTCTAAGTACAAAAGTGAAGTACTGCCTCTAGACATGAACTCTAAGCTCTAGACCAAGTCAAATCCCTGAACATGAAGTCAAAGCTCTGCGCTATTAGTCAAAGTTGTAGACTTTGATGAATTATGTGTCATAGACAAAGGCAAAACTCTACATCAAGATTAATGTCAACTCTATGATAGTAAACTATGGTGTGCAAGCCTATGGAGTGAGAACCTCTGTACCAGCATTTGACTGAAGAGTTCTTCATTGATACACGCAACAACTCTTTGTTTAGAAAGGAAAGTTTATTCCAACTCAAGCAAGAAAATTATGCTCTTTAATAGCATCATTGATGAAATTGAATGATTGAGGTGCTAACCATAACCCTCCGAGATATCTCAATATATAACCAGATATTCAAAGACAATGGTCATCTCAAACTCAACTTTATCTAAAGCAATGGCGGATCTAGGCTAAATTTGTTCGGGGTGGCAAATATGTATAGAATATATATAAACTGTTACATATAGAATAGCAAAATTGTAAGTAGTTGGATTGGTTGAGTTTGCATAAAAGAAGCCCTTTGGTTGTTGGTTCAAGTCCTAGTGAAACATTTTTTTTGAATAAAAAAAAATACATTTAAATTCAGATAGACGGAGCCCATAGCACTTGAAGTTGTGACCTTAGAAAAGACCCCCAATTACCACTGCAACACTTAGAAACTTCAAATATATTATGTCTAATATAGTATATTTATAGCTTATCTAGGGGATACTATGGCTCCCAAGGGTCCCTGAAGAGATCCGCCACTGATCTAAATGACCAAATTTACATATATGCAAGCCTAACATGTTTATATATACTATTATAATTATATACATACTTGTCTAAAAATATCGTTTCTATCCCTTATCACTTTAGTTTCTTCTACTATCTGTGTTCATAAAAGAGTGTGAAAAAGCGTCAAGCACAATTCAAAACCCCCTTCTTATGTTTTTTTCACCTTCAAAAGTTCATGTAGAAATCAACACATCTCACTCTTGTTCTTTGCTCCTTTCTGCTATTTATCTTCACTGTTACATTTGTGGTAGCTATACCCAAAAATATAAATGGATTGCTCTTTTGAAAAGTATAGCACAACCACAAAGTTGTCTGGTTTCGGTGATTTTCAATGGTTTCAAGTCCATTTTCACATCTTTGCTCTCTTATGTCTTTTTGTTGAATCCTTTACAAAACTCTAACAAACTACATTCAAACTTGCTAAACTAACTCCAAAATGACTCTAAAAAGACACTAAAAACCCTATATGATTGCATGTCATCGGGACAAAGAAAGAGCTCAAACTTTACCAAGGTAAGCTGTAGTCAAATTAATAAACATTGATATCTTGTCTATGTTGAGAACACAAATTTCATCTTTGTACCTATAATCTTCAAATATTGGTCATATATATCAGTCCCTAGCATTAATAAGCATTAGTTTATGAAAATACCAAGAACAATGTATTACAGTTTGATCTGGAAGTGATATATCACTAATTTCATTGAAGATGAAGTGAAAAAACTGACTAAACAGATGCCACATAAGTCTAACCAAAACTGAATGAAATGTCAGCAAAACTAATTCTAATAACTAAGCAACAGACTAACAAATTTTTACATCTAGATTAATACTCATACTAATACAATGTGTCAAATATTGATTATTGATATATAGGAACCAAGGTTTTAAATTATTGTTGCGTTGCGATCCTTATATAAGTTATATTATGTGAATTGTGGTTAAATGGAGAGGTGATAGGGCCTTACTGTGGTTGTGTTACTGTCGTAGAAACATCATCGACCCTGATGTCGCATACCTTTGTAGGAACTAAAGTGAGGTTTTTTAATTAATTTGTTCCTACTCTTACTTTCTGCAGTGATAAGTTTGTTTGTTTATTTCTTTCGTTGTTAGTGTTTTGTTGTTTTCACTGCATTTTTGTTTTAGATAGGAAACTTTGTGACTCTGCGTACTGGTTATCATGGCTAACTTCGGAAATGATTGTTACATTACACCCCTATCATCTATTCTCGTAGTTCTCTCTGGCATGATGTTGCAGCCTCGTTTCTTTATAAAAATCGCAGTTTTGTTCTTTTTGTTCTTTCTATTTGAACTCAACATAGTGAGAATCTTCTAGCATTACCATTATGTTTTTTAATTTGGGTCTGTGCATTCTGTGAACTGAAGGTTTTCTGATGGAGATGCCTAGTATTTTCCCCTTTTGTTTTAGACTGAGTTGGCCTTCTTGTTATTGGTTTTCATTTGCAAATCATATTCGGCTTCTCCATATTTATTATCGGCTTTGTGACTCAGGCATGAACCAACACTTCTCATTAAAAATAATGGATACTCGTGTTATTTTACTTACTTGCAGCTCAAGGTACACGCATAATTTCCTTACACAAATTTCTTCTCTGTTGTTTTCCCAAATATATGGTCATTGTTTCCACCATCCACCTAATCCTTTTGATCAAGGCATGCGTATGCTTTCACATGCCGTTTTCAACCCGTGAAGATAACGGTGTTAGCCGGAGAAAACGGAGGATCATGCACCTCTAAAGACAATGGCTGTATGATAATAATTGTATGCAGTGATTTGAGAATGACTTTCTATTCCCCTTTAGATGATTATTATGTTCCATGGTTCTATATCTATTTCCTTTTATTCCTCTCCCTGCCCTTCAACTTTAGGTGTGTTGACGCAATATTTTCAACCTTACATCTTGCTCATATATATAATTCAGTACCATCTTCACTCATATACCTAATGGAATAATGGACTTTTTACTTCAAAATTCGCCCTCAGCAGAAGTTGACTTAAGAGACTACTCATGGTCATGGCAATCTCTTAGAGGAAAAGATTTATAATTGGTTTGTTTTTTGTTTCCTTCTCTATTTAATTTTCTCGAGTTCTCTTTCGTCATAACTTATTATTAGTTGATAATTACTAGTCTCTTGGGCAAACAGAAAAATTGTACATTTACCCCACTTGAACTTTTCGTATGAAACTTTAAATAAAGCTTCTGATGCACTTGTAAATGCTAGAGTTTGTATAGGTGATATTATTCTTTATAAGATACATTTGACTTTTTACTTCTTCTATGAGCTACATTTGACTTACATGAACTTGCTGGTTGAGCCAAAAGTATCCTTAGTTTAATTTAAAATCTCAATATTATTCTTATAACAACATTTATTATTATTAGGTTATACTATTCTTGTAACAACTTTTATCTCATATTATTAACAACTTTTCCTTATAACAATATTTATTACTACCTGTAACAACCCTATTTTTGTTTTTGAATAACTTGTAACAACCATATTATTAATCCATTATTTCATCGTCTTCATCGTTATTGTTTCGTTACTTTATTATCTTTATTTAATTAAGTTTAAGGGTAAAATAGTAAAATAATTTTAAAATCTCTCCCCTCCACATGCGAACCAAACACATTTTTAATTAAAATATATCCCCTCCCCTCCCCTCCGTTAAAATCCCTCTTATCCCCTCCTAATTCTCGAACCAAACGGAGGATATTATTCGTGTATTGGTGGGATGCATCTTTCGAAGTAATATATTCTCTCCGTCCCAAATTATCAGAAAAAATAGGGCCTCTTGTTTAAATACATGCTAGGCTGGCTAATTTGAATATCAGTTTTGTGGCGTGCTACCTTCCACATTCGATGATCTGATCCGTTGTGACAAGTCGTCGTATGCTCCTTTCTTCAAATGAAGGGGGTGCCTGCAAAAGATACTGTGATGCCAAAGTAAAGAGATGCACTCGCACGTAGTAAGATATGAGAGTGATTATCCCTATAACCTATCTACAAAAAGCTAAGACAGACCAAACTTTTTACTTAAATAGAGAAGCCTAAGATTATTTTTGAGTATATTTAGTTAAAAAGGTCACGCCACAAGTAAAAAAAAACTTTTAAGTCTTTTAGATCAGCATACTTTAAGTAAATATGAATAATATTATTTCTTACTAATATTATTATATTATACTTTATAATTTGAATTAAATCATAAATTTCTTAACTTTTCCAGCAATTTAAGATTATTAGTCTACATTAAATTTTTGCATATTTAAATGATTATTATAAACTAGAATTGAAATATCATATAATATATAGTAAAGTTCTTTTAAAAATTAATGGTAAATATCAAAAGGGGTTTAATATCATTGATCTATTAATTTCTTAGTTTTTTTAAATTCAGATCACATTACTTAGTGAAATATGTTTTTATGAAATAGACTCTTAAAACTTGTTAACAAATTATATCAGGTTTTCAAAAAGGTTGGAGTCAAGCCTACAAAATATGTTTCGAATTATAACTCGGCCTAACCTTTAAAAAATATGCTTTGTGACACACCACACTTAGTCTTTACAAAGTCTAACTCAGCCTAACATATTTTCAACCTTAAATATTGTTTAGATTTTATAACAAAAAACATTAAATATGCTTTGCATTATAAAATTCAAAATGGGATAAACTTCAAACCTTAGAGAACGCGAAATAGATGAAAAGGGTGGGAATTTGCAAATGAAAATGAATTCTGCTCTTCTCTCAACAAAAAATGCTCACTCCCAATCAAACTTTTCAAAATATCCCTGTGTGAGTTAACTCACGCTGTGTATAATATCTGCTTGAGTTAACTCAAGTAGGTGTTAAACATGAAAAAACACATGTGTGAGTTAACTCACGTTGGGTATAAGACCTGTTTGAGTTAACTCACACATGTGTAAACATGAAAAAACACTCACTTTAGTTAAGTCACACATAATTTAACACATGCGTGAGTTAACTCACGCAGGAGTATTTTCAGAATTTTAGTTGGTAATGAGCAAAACGGGTTGGGAGAAGAGCAGAATTTAATGAAAATTATCTCAACTTCTTCTAACCTCTTTCATTTTCGGGAGCAAGTAAGTGGTACAGTTTTTTGTGGGTCTCAGTTGCATGGGCCAAAATCATTGCCTTGCTGGATCCAAGATCCTAGTCTTAAAAACACGATAGAATTGCTGGTCCTTGGAACCATAATGAAGGGGTGGAATAATAAGCCTTATTTATTTACCTTTTAATTTTTTTCATAAATTCGCCATTAGCTGTAATCTTATTCGAGAGATCGTAGGAGATCAAGAACACTAAATTTTATTACCTTTATTTACCTGGATTGAATATCTGATTTTATTTCTATCAGCAAAGAAAACTTATTAAGTTCATAAATAAGTGCAATAGGTACTAAACTCATAAGATGTGATAACAAAAAGTTCTCACCTTATCCTCCAACCTATCTAAGAATACAATCTAATGGTAATGTAAACCATTCATAAAAAATAAAATAAAAAGACAATGGGTTCCTAATTTTTTTCCGAAAAACCAACTCCATGATAGACTCTTATTGCATCGATAGTCTATCCCGTGGAAGTCGATTTAGAGTTAAAGATTCGGCCATTTTTCGCCTTCCAAAATTAACAACACAACCATATATCATATCAACAATAAACCTTCGACCCTTTCCCCTTCTTAACCAAACTCGCAAAAATTTGAAACGAAGTTTGAGCATTTCCGGGAAACGCCATCACACCTAACCACTTAAACACTCTTCCGCTGGACTCCAGCATCCAATGGCATAAAATTAGAGCAGACAAGTTCTGAGAGAGCCAGCTAAATTCTCACGACTTTGGGGTATCCTTGGGACAGGGAGGAGAATATGATGTGAAAATTGTGGAGATAAATTGGACTTGGACCCAGTTGCATGGAGGGATACCTTTGTTTTTGTAAAATCCCACGTGAGGTACACTAGCCTTAAAACGTTATGTCACTTTCAAATGTTACAATATAATTGACTAAAAGAAAATATCTAAACTCACCCAAATTAAGAAATTCTAGTCATAATTCATTTTTTTTATATTATTGCAATTATTTATATTTCTTGTTGCTCTTCATTATTTTTATTTGTAGACAAAGTACCACCAAAAACTTATGAAAAACAGTGAAGTTTTAGATTTAAACTTGGATGAAGATGTTTACCTAAATAATTGAAAATAATTGATATTAATCTAATTAATGACATTTTTTTAAGAATAATTATAGTTACAAAATGAATAGTTTGTAAAGATTTTATTTTATTTTTACCACTGGAATATAAGAACTTTTTTTGTTTATAAACGAAATAAACAGTAGCAATAAAATAATCCAATGCTGAATGATATGGAAATATGCAAGGATACGATTTTTCTTCAACGACATTTCATCCCTTATCCATCTTCTCTCACCCTTCATTTCCTTCATACACTTTTGTTGAACCAAGATTACTTCCATCTTCAAGATGTCAACTTTGGCATCCATGATGCTCACTTGAAAAACGTTCACCTCGTGCCCAACAGTGGACACCAATTATTAGGAATTAGAACTCAAAACTCACACTAATAAACTAAGATGTATGGAGCAAAGATAAGTGGCAACCAATAATCAAAACAATCACAATCAATAACAATAACAATAAATCTAAAAATAGTGTAAAGCAAGATCATAATTGAAGTGAAAAACATCAAGATAGAGGAGAGTAAAGATCAAAGAAAAGTACTCTAATATTTGTTCACTCTGTTCGGCTCAAATTTGACCTATCTGAAGATGAGAGGTCTCTCCAATTCACAATCAATGATTTCTTCATAAAGAGATAAAAGGGTTACAAGAAATTAGCTTTCGACTAGCTCTCCAAGAGCAAACCTTAATTTCTATTGTGTTCCCAAATCTCCTCCCTAGACCAAGAGACTTAATGATTTCACTACCCAATGTGTTTACAATTGTTTCCCAACCCTATAATATATCTCCAAGGAACCAATCATTAGCCTTTGATTTCCTAAGGATCTCATGTTTTAGTCTCCCAAGATTCACCCAAGTTACATAGCAATCTCTCACCCTTTCATGTGCTTCCCAAGTGTTTTAACCCCATGAACTTCTCCTCAAAAGGCACCAACCCTTTTCCAAGAGTTATGTATTTCGCTTCCCCAAGATTCACAGCTTTCAAACACATAACCCTAAAACTTCGGCTGCCTATTTATACCGCAGACACCACGTGCATTACACAACCTCCTTGTTTATCATGCAACCCTTATGCAGTATACCATGTGCATCGTGCAACTCTCAAGCGCACCACACAAGCCACAAAATTGGACCTAAATGGAATGCTTAAACAACTACAGATCGCCTAACAACCCCTACACGTCGCACACAAAACATAAGTCAACACCGGAAGGTTTTTGCACATCCATATGAGATAAAAGGGATAAAAGGTTTTTGCACATCGATTTGCACAACAATAAAAACACAACAATGAGCTAAAAAAAATATTATGTAAGGAGTCATTTACTTATATTATGCCTAAAGTCAGTAAAACTGTAGGAACGGCCTTGTTATCCTTGCCTCTAATGACCATTCAAGACAAGCCCGATTAAATTCAAACCTCACTTAAAGCTTGATCTAGACACAATCCTCAAATTGCATCCAACCACCCCTGATAGTTATACAGGATTCCAAGTCTAGTTCTTCACCTTACATTTAACTATATTATGTAGTCCCACATGCTTTCACATTTACCTCTTCAACCTTTGAAATGCATGCCACCCTCTTGAAGATCTTTGCACTCAACTACACCAGTATTTTTATATAGTTCCACATATTTTCATTGTAACTTCTTCAACCTCTAGAATGATGAATTTCATCCTCATGAGAAGATCCACTTATCTCCACTTATCTCCACTTGATAGCTTTTTAGGTCGTACAAATCCAGTGCATATAGCTTTGCCCTCCAATCAAATATACTCTAGTCTAAACTGCATGACAACTTGGTGAATGTTTTGGATTATGTAATCACTATTTTGCAGTGTCGAGGTCTTTTTTAGTAAAATCTATTAGTTTTTCTTTTAGTGTAAGTCATTTTCAATTTTTACTTTATTAAAAGAAATTTATCGACCAACAAGAGTTCAATCTAACAAATCGGACGATTTCTTACATTACAACTGACATAATCAAAATTTAAATGCATAGACGTATCCAATTCTAACTTCTTGCATTTCAATAAAAACTAGAAGTAGTCATAATAAAAATGTATAATGAATAAAGTAACAAATATATTTAATATTTTAAATTAAGACTTATATTTAAAGATATTATTTTGTTGTTTTTGAAATGAAACTTAAAAAGAGGCAATATACTACGAGAAAATGGGACATTATTTTCGGTGCAAATCGATGAGTTGTAATTAGATGTAGAATATAAAAGGGATACACTTTTTTGGATTGAATTTTTTTTATTTAAATTATGTTATTATTTTTATAATATTATTTACATTTCAATTAAAAAAAATTAATTAAATCCAATTAAAATAAGAACAATTTATAATATTAGGGTGAACAAATCACAAAAGTAAGAGAAATATTGGACACAATAAAAAAACATTAATTTAACCTCATAGAAAATATTTTGTTTTCGTGTAATAATAATCTCATTTTATCGACATTCATCAATAAAGCAGAAAAACAAACACGTTAATGCCGATATGGATGCTAGTTATAAACTCGGATGGAATATCCATCAATCCCAATAAACTATAGAAAATGTTAACAATTGTCCTAAGGGCATTTGATATGAAGTTTAAAGTAGAAATTTTATCTTAAATTGTGTGCATTCAACACGTTGAAATATCAAAAAGCTACTTTTTATACATAAAAGTTATCAATTATTGCTATTTTTTAATCCTTAACAAATGTCCTAAATGCCCATAAAATATTACCAATAACCTTCCGCTAAATCTCTCCATCATCTCTCAAAAAATCTGGACATATGTGACAACAAGTGAATGTAAACATCAAGTTTTTCGGAGTATATGTGTGTTCTTTTTCCGACAATTATCTCCATCAAAATCGATCATTTTAGCCATTATCTCATTGTTCTCTACCATGCGCAGCTATTGTCCACAAAATTCGTTTACGGTTAATGTCACTGTCTAGTAGACTCACATAATCATCACAAATCACGGTCTTAATTCTCTCAAAGGCAAAGTTTTTTTTTTAGAGAATTAAGTATTTATACACAATTAAATAATATATGCTATATAAAATATAGGGGAATTAGTCGCTTTAGTTCCTGAATGGGAAATGAGTAGTCACTTTAGTCTCTGAATGCAGACAAATTACAAAACAATAATATATGGGACTAGAGTAGTCCCTGAATCGATAACTTTGTTAGTACCTGAAATTGACCAACAGAGTCACTTTAGTCCCTGAATGTCTCTGTTTGTCAATTTCAGGGATTAAAGTCACTAACAAAGTCTACATTCGAGGACTAAAATTGACCAACGGAGTCTGCATTCAGGGATTAAATTGACTAACATTTCAAACACTAAAGTGACGACTTCTTTCATATTCAAGGACTAAAGTGACTAATCTCCCTTAAAACGTAAGTATATATTTTTTTTAAAAAGACATAAGTATATATATTTTATAAAAAAATAAAAAAATAAGTATATACACAAAGTTTTCTAAAAAATAATAATATACTAAATTAGGTCAAATTAAATATTCATCTTAACTTTATAATTTGAAAAAAAAAATGAACTAAAATTGTTCGTTATGAAAATTTATTTTATTACAATAAAAGAGTTATTTAAAGAATAAATTTTCATCCCCTAAAAAAAATCATGGTTTAATTAGAGGCTAATCTACTTGTGTTGTTTTAATTTTTTGTATTACCAGTTTAGGGTCAACCTACACTTTTGTGTAAATTTACTGTGTTAGGTCTATGTCTCCTCAATTTTTTTTCCTTATGTATTTAATTTTTTTTTAATAATATATATGAGCACAAAAGACTAAAGTCTAGCTGGAACACCTTTTATTCTCTTTAATATCATTGTGCTCTTAATTTAACAAAACCAATGATATTTTCAAAATGATATCATCAAATATAATATCAATAATTATGTATATTAGTTTACATTTTATTCAACTGAAATATAAATATTTTGCTTTAAACTCGATATCAGATGAAGCAGTTATTAGAACTAATGGAATAGTGAGTTAAAAAACAGACCTAATGGAAAAGGAAAAAAAAAACTATTATAGATATCAAGATGACTCCCTTTTTGTAGAAGGCAACAAAGGGTACTTCATGAAGTTCCAGATTCCAGGGTATCTGTTATTACCCCAAAAAATGTGACAACGAGTGAATGTAAACGTTTTTTTTTATTTGGTCAAAGTGAATGTAAACGTTTTATTTATACTTATATAGGAATGAAAAACAAAGGAAAAAAAATTGTGTGGGATCTTTATCTTTTGGAAGAAAAAAGAAATATATCTGGAAAGGACGAAATAAAAGATAAAGAAAAAGATATTGGCTTTGGAGATAGTGGTATCATATGATATGACCAAGTTTGGTGATGGTACGTATAAAACAAAAGGGCACTGCTATTTCTCACGAAGCAAATCATCCCGAGCATTTCACGAAGTGCTGCCACCGTTAGATTTATATTTGGCTAACAACATGGGTAGTTGGATTAAAAAACAAAAATCATCCACAATCACGCTTTATACAAATACATGGTCACAATATTGTCGTTATATAACCTCTCGCGATAAGCAGCATTACCCAAAACAAAATGGGTTAGTTAGGTGTAACAGAAACAGATGGTCTGACCAAATCACAATGTTTCATGAGAGTTCGTTGATTATTATTATTATTATTTTTAAGGTATTGAAAATATATTCTCTATAAAAATGTCGTTGATTATTATTATTATTATTTTTAAGCTATTGAAAATATATTCTCCATAAAAATGTTTTGTCCAGTGTTTAGAATATTAAACATAAACACTTTTTTGATAGGACAATGGATGCTGGGATAATAACTCTTCTAGTTTACTCTAGATTAAGGGGATCTTTCAAGCATATTATATTAGTTTGATCGATATTATTGTTATTGTATGGTTGGTGTACTTATCCTACCATGTGTATACATCAATCTATATAGACATTGTATCGTCAAATTAAAAAGGCATGAAAAAAAATGAATGAAAATATTTTATTTTATTTTATCTTAGTTAGTTTTATCTTTTTCACTTTTAGTTTACAACCTTAGTTTCTTATAATGTTGCTAGTGATAGGTTTTAGTTTCCTAACAGTTTCTTAAATACTTTTATAATGCATATTGTAACGTCTATTTTTAAATATTATACCACGTGTGTAACGTTATATACTAAACAAACTAATATTGGAAATTATGCAACCTAAAAGTAGATGCATTATTGTAATTAAATGATACATAATATTTTTATGATAAAATGGGTAGTATTACAAAGTTGTTGTTGATATTTAAATTATTGCTTGGTAGTATATTTTTTCTTAGGTAATATTCATACCTTTATATTTATTTTGAATGTTAACATATTTTACAAATTTTCTTTTCCGAAAATCTACCCGTGCATGATTAGGAGATGTTTCTCCTCCTTTAGTTAGTGAAAATTATATCCATAATTAAGATTTTTGTGCAATTTGCTAAAAATGAAGAATTGGTCGAGCTGATACTCCCCTTCTGTTGTGGTTGATTCATATTTTGATATGTTCCTCGCACCTAAAATTGATGAATTGACAAAAGAAAATGTTCTGTGTACACCCCAAGCGAGTATATATACACCTTGAAACAAAGAGGAAAAAAAGAGAAAAAGAAAGTGTGTGATAGGAAGAGAGAGATAGAGAGAAAATAATGTGTTAAATGAGTACATAAAATTTAGAGATATCGATTTACCATTATTGATTGACAAATTGGACTTTGGTTAGAACTATATAAAAATGCTTGAACCGATCAATGGTCTAGAACAAAATAAAATGCTTGAGCCCATTGTTTTTTTCAGTAAGATTCATGTGATTTTTTGTCTCTTCTTATTGAATCTCATTCTTTATTTTTTAACTATATTAAGTATTTTATTATTAAATTAATTTAAATATTTTCTTATTCAACAATAAATATCGTGAATGCCAAGTTAAATTAACTATCTATTCTTAAGTGAAACTTCAAAAGTATCAGTTATAAACAAATTTAAAAAAACTTATAAAATTAGGAATGGTATAGCTAGTATTTCTTCTTGTAAAAAAAAGCAAGTAGCATTTCTTTAGTAGAAAATAATAACTAGAGTTCATACAAGTTACATATAATTATCACAGTCTAGCTATTAATGGTAAAATAATTAGATTTGGGAATGATCTCTATTGGCTACCGACAGTTTCATTACTTGAATAGTACCGATACATGATATATCAAAATAATACCTAAGTCTTAAAGCTATAGTCATATAAAATAGTATAAATTGGGTTTCTTTGGTGGATACAGTAGGACCCTGTGATCAGATTTGATACTTCATTTCTTTCTCATTTCTTATTCTAAATAATTGAGCATTTTGTATATGATGGGTTTACTTTTATATTTCATTTATTTGTCTTTTGAATTTTTGTCCATTTGCTTGTATAAAATGATTATGGAAGGGAAAAAAAAGGCAGGGAGGGGTTTTAAGGTGGCTTAGAATACGTCAATAAAAATGTGCCTAGTAAAAGAGAACTATATTATAAGTTAATTGACCTAAAAGTTAAGATTTAATAATCTCTTAATGTTAAGAATTTTTTTTATTAGTTTAACTCTTTGGTTTTAGTCCCCTTCAAGAATTTTAGTGGGGAAAAACTCACGGACAATTTGACCGTAATCTAATATCACTAACTATTTGATTCAAACAACTCATGAGGTTAGATAGCACAACTGCATAGGTTGAGGTAAGGAATATAAAGTTAGATGTTTTGAGTTCAAACCAGATGAAGGAGACTATTAATCTAAAAATTTATAAAAATTTGACAGTAAATAGACTTCACTAACTAATTATATAATTTGTATACTCTAGTTATTATACTTTTATATTTTGTCAAAAACAAACAACAATCAAACTCTTATTATTGTTTCATTTGAACTACATTTCACATATAAAAACATAGTTTTTTTTTGGATTAATAAAAAAAAAACAACTAACACATAATTATAGTAAGACTTCACGTTGAAGAGGTTAAAGGGGTAGTTGGTCAGTTAACCATTGAAAGCAGGTGCACATTGATTAATATAAGTGGTTTCATATGAGCATATATGAAAGACGAGTCCAATTTAACACAACCGACGCATCATATATAATCTCAATGTAGATGTTTAAAGTCAACTACTCAACTCCAAACAAATAAGTATAAGTGTGTGTGAGTTTAAAATATTTTTATAAAAAAAAAAGTTAATTAAAACATTACATCTTCTAGGATTAGATAATTAAATACATGACTCATTGACTAAATTACTGAAATTAAAAAAGAGGTTGTCGGTAAGATCTAACTCTATTGTTATGATGAACACTTTAATCATGATTTAAACTCAAAATTTTGCAATTGTTTAAGTGAATTTTAAGAGTTGTTTGTCACTTCGTCTAAAGACTCAAAACAATTGGTTGTAGTATTAAAACTATCAACAATTAATATTGTTTGACAAATTTACTCTTAAAGAGATAGACTTAATTAATGTTCCTATTATATTATTTATTATTTTTATGATATTTATGATTGGTTGCTCCAAAAAAAAAAAGTTTAAAAAGAAATATTTTAGTAAATAAATAGTTAATACAGTTAAAATTTATAAAAAAATCTTATAAAAATGTAAAAATAATCTCAAAAAAAAATCTTATATTTAGGAGAGTAAGTGTTTTTTTTAACAAGTAGGAGAGTAAGTGTTAAATCTCTCTTTGTCACAATCCTCCTAACCATGTGTCTTTCTATAGATGCGACCTATAGGGCATTAGTAGCCTTCATGGGCCAGCAGTCCTATGCACATCAAGATGAATTCCTCCTTAAAAAAAAATAAAGATGAATTCTAGGGTCACATCTTGTTTAACTTATATATATATATAGATTATTGATTTTTGTGGTTGGCAAGTCCACTTGTTTATTTGTGTGCCTCTCCAATTTTGGACATCTAAGAAAAGAAAGACCTATGTACCCCCACCTAAAGGACATTGAGAAAGAGGCATATGAGTGAGTAAGTGAGTATACATACACGAGACAAAATTAATATGTCCACTGCTAATTATTGATTATTGTTTTTTGGTGAAAGATCCAAATCATAGCAAGTAAGAGTTGGAAGAAAAATGCTAAAAATTAAATAAATATCAGAAATTTAATAGCGCAAAATAATGCGTATATTGCTGGGAGAATTATAGGTGACATACCAATAACAATTAATTAACTTAAGAGTTGTCAAAGTTTGTTGTTTTGAAAGTAACGTGTTTGTAGTTTGCATGTATTTTGTGATTTGTGACGCCTACAAATCATAAAGTTGAGAAAAATAAATTTGTGTTTTTCTTTTACACGCATAAGAAAAAGAGAAAAAGTGAAGAAAAAGGAGAAATGAAAATGAGTTTGTCCCCTCCAAAAATTCTTGATAATGTCATCGATTTGATATTTATTGTTAATTAAACTTGAAAATTTATTAATGCGGAAATTAAGTTGTATGACACCTTAATTAGCGGATTTATATAGTATGGACTCGTAATTATGCACAATATGGTAGGTTTGAACATGTTTGAGGTGTGAAATATAACATAACCTCATTTTTAGAGAGCACAAAAAAAAATGATAAATTTACATGTTTTGTCATGTTTTAGGGTTTAATTCCTTTCAATCTTTTCATTGAATATTGTTAGCTTTAGGAATATATCTTCAACAAACACACATAATTTATGTGATATATAAATTCCTTTACTAACTTTTTCTTATACTTTATTTTCCCTCCTCCTCGTGTTTTTCTCTTTACATTTGAGAAAGTTAATGCAGGTGTATGTATCCATGATCCATCCCTTGTTCACATATTCTGCAAGGGAAGAAAAAAAAGATATATATGACTTTAAAATAAAGAAAATAAAGAAAACAAGAAAGATAAAGAACAAAAGAAGGTAGGGTAGGTACACACAGTAACAGTAGTACACACTCAATGTGGTAGGTTATATTTCTAACCCTTTTTCACATGATAGTTATGAACATCTACTAAAAACATCAAGAAAACTTAAAATTTTATGCCAGGTGCTAGATTTTGAGAAAGTGCCTAAGAATGATAGATTGATAGTTTCTAGATATGATGGAATCTGCAGACTCTAAATTTCTATAAATTTCACTCATTTGAGTAAAAAATAAATGGATTGCATTAAATGGATAGGGCAACATGTTATATTGAGAGTTTGACTTGGACTTGGTTTTTTAAATTAAATATTATCGCGCAATTGTAAATACTAATATTTTTAAGAAAATACTAACGAGTGTTTTTGGGCACTATTTAAAGGTTTAATAGTATGTTTTTATGAAAAATTGTGTAATTGGTACATTGGAAATTAACATATTTAACTTTAAAAAAAATTAATTTATAATTTTTAAAGAGTATTTCGGAGCACTCGTTAACAAAATCTATTTTTTATGTGATCAAAGTTCATATAAATGGTTGACTTGATTAAAATCTATTTATAAGTTGACATCTTCTAATATATATTTTTTCATACGCAGCGATCAACGATTGAATCCCAAACCAAATGGTTAAGGCTACCCAAATGTTTACTATCACTTGTGCCACCCAATGGTGGTTCATTTTAGTTTAATTGAAGGGTGATTTAAATAAATATTTTTATGTTAATCTCAATCAGAATGTGCCTCACCTAATTAAGCATATATTGCTCACATTATCAATGTGTTACAGGATTGAGCTAATGATAATTATTCTTGGTAGGTAATTAAGTTCAAGAATAATGTTCCATGATGGAGATAGGCTTGACACAGAGAATCACATTTGTTCAATTTTTCAAATGAATAGGGAAAAGTTTAACTACTATTTTTTTATGAGAATTGAAATTAAACGGGACTATGATTTTCACATACTGCATGTAATGTCTGGAACTCAGGGCATCTTGTTTCCTGAGGATGTTACAGAAATTAAAGAAGAACAACAATCACAAAAAGAAGCACAAAATTTTGACAACATGACAGACATGACTCCTAAATCAAGGGCTTGATAAATGTCAGATAATTAATTATATATATGTCCTATTCAAAACAAATAGTACTAATAAGCAATACTCCAGATCACTAAATTTCATGTCACACATTAATAGCTCACATGATTAGTTTTTCCAGCTTGCGAATGTTAATGTTCTTGTCAGTATGTATGACTCAATTGTAGTGTAGTCTCAAAACTTCATTTTAATCTCTAAACTATATATAAATATAACATGTGTTAATTTTTAAACTATATAAAATCCGTCAATTTAAAACAAGTTTAAAAAAAAAAACTCAATCAAATTAATTTTGATTTTTTTTAGGGACCAAAAAAAAATTTAATTTAATTTTGATATACTATAATGTTAGAGACTAAATCGATAGATTTTTATATATTTTAAAAATTAAATTGACATATTTCATATACTTTAAAGAGTATTCATTATAGAGTTTAATATTAAACATTAAACTGAAGAGAAGTTGATATTTTAGTGATTAAATTAATGATTATTTGCAAATGAACTACTCCGGTTGTTAGTGTGAAAAAGCAAAAGAATGGTGTATTAGTAATAGTAATAACTAGTAATAAGGTTGTTAGTGTCGGTACAAAAAAAAAGTTGTTAGTGTGAAAGATTATCCGGTTAAACCGCTCCATAAGTTGGTATTATAGTATACTCTTTAGCACATACCACGTTCTTGATAACGACACTTTCAATAGATTAAGATTGAGTAAACACCCTCTTTAAGACTTTACTGTGAATCAACCCCAATATGGCCATATCTAAATACCTAATTAGCCTTCCAAATGCATTTTGTTTTTTCCTTGGGAAAGAATAAAGACATTATATACTACTACTAAAGTATTGGCATCATAACTAAACTTATGCATATGAGCACGTCATCTAATAAATGGTATCAAATCAAGGGTATTATTAACGAGTGTTGTAATGGCACTTTTTAAAGTTTGGAAATGGCATCATAACTAAACTTTTTTGTGTGTGTGGGAGCAAGACTTGTTGGTGGAGTTGAGTTGATTCTGGATTGGGTGTCCTTGTCGGTGGGGGAGGATTCCTGGTCACAGAAGCATAACCTGGGTGAGGAGTACTCTGTCAAGTTAGCCTATCAGGTCCTCTCGAGGACGAAGGTTGTTCCAGGTAGTTGGGTTGAGGAAGAGTTGGGCGCAGTCGAAAGTTCAAATTTTTTTCTTGGCAACTTATTCTTAACAGGATTCATTCTCGTATGAATCAATTTAAGAGGGGGGGTCTTAACTTATCCAATGAACATCGGATGTTAGCTTTCTGGGGGGAGAGGTTGAATCAGTTGATCACTTGTTTGTCACTTGTAAGGTAACGACCATGATCTAGTATTTAGTTTGTAGGTGGTTAAGGTGGGAGTGGGTTTTACCAGATAGGTGGGTAAGGTTGTTTCAAATGTTTGTGGCTTTAGGAGTGGGTAGACAGTCAAGGCTAAGTCTTATCTTGGTCTGGCATGCAATTGTGTGGTCTTTGAAAAGCCCGGAATAATCTTATTTTTCTGGTACCCTAGTTGATATTGAGCATTTGGTAATTCCATTCTTGGAAGCTGTTCTTCCGTAATCACTCGAGACACTGATGTTCTTTTTCGAGTGGAAGATGGAGCCAATTCTTTCGTGGCGCCAATAATGTGCATTGTGGTGGGCATAGATGGATTTGATTTGTGTCTTTGGTGGTTTGGGTGGTGCCCAACCTTCTAGTTTGGCGGTGTAGTGGAAGGGGTTCTTTATCTGTTGCCTTTGTGTGTAGTGGTTGGTTGGACCTTTTTGATGTTTTTGGGTGGTGTTTGGTCCACCAGGCCTTTTTACCGGGTTTATGTTGGTTTCAGTGCCCTTCCATATCTAGAGTCCCTTGGTTGTAATAGTTTCTTTGGGTGTTGGATCCAATTTTTAGTGTGTGTGTATTGCAATTCAGACAAAAATGGCACTCTTTAAAGATTTACAGTTAAGAAATTATTCATTAAAAGAGTCAAATATTTTAATTTTCAATGCATTGAATACATAAATTTTCATAAAAACATCATATATATAAAGTCCTTAAAGAGTGCGTTTAAGGCTACTCATTAACATTTCTCTTAAATCAATTATGTGATGCTTTCATATTTATCTTTAGAGTGATATCCAGAATTTGCAAATGCTATCCAAATTATGCCTTCCATTAATGAAAGTTGATCGTGAATTAGAGATAACACTCACAGTTATCCTATGAAGTCGGGTAGCCAATACTTTAACCAAAATCTTATATATACATACAACTAACCAACAAAATTGGTCAAAAATTATTCCATCTATGTGGACTTTCCACCTTTGGGATTAAAACTATAAAGGTACAATATAAATCTTCCGCAAGTTTACAATTTCTATGAATTCTGATAAGAACTACATCACATCACATTTAAGCTCGGCACGAAATTCCTTAATAAACCCAAAATTTATACCATTTTGTCTTGAGCTTTTAACGCTAACATAATCCCACATTACAAGCTTAACCTCCTCCACACTAAATGGTGTAATCAAGTCTCCCTTTTCTAGCAGACTGAGGGTCTTGAAATTAAAATTGTTTACCTCGAGTCTAACCATATCACTAGCTTTGAAATTGGCTTTAAAATGGTTATGCATTGTGACTTGAACATTAACCATACCATTGACCTACCCCCCATTAACATTGAGAGAAAGTGTCAAATTTATCCTATTTCTGTTTAACATTATCTCATAAAAAATTTAGAATTTGTGTCTCCATCTTTAGGCCAATTAATGTGCGACTTCTATCATTGCATACTTGTAAAAAAATTAGCCACATAAAACAAATTAGGTGAAAGATAATGTAACTCTTCCACCTGCACCTCCCCCAAGCCACCCTCCTCCCCTTTAGATTGTAGAGAATAAATGTTATCTTTAATTGTACCTTCAAAATTATGTGTATGATTCTAATTCTAAATCTCCAAACTATGTTTAATCAACTTAAGCTTCTCTTTAAGGACAATGGTAACTTCTATTTGACATATGTTGGCACATGGTGGGTGATGATTTTTTTTTTGCCTTGTCTATAATGCCTATTCCACTAGTTATTTTGACTCACCTATCTCTAAAACTCTCATTTCCTTCATCCCTGAAGTTGACCTCCCCACAACCTTTAAGAAACTTAGACCCATAAGCCTTTGTAACACTGTCTACAAAATCATTGTCATAGTCCTAGTTAACCGCCTCATTCGCCTTCCTTTACACCATTATTGGACCTTACCAAAACATTTTTCTGCCAGGTAGGTCTACTTCTCACAATGTTAATGTTTTGCAAGAAATTGTTCACGAGATGTGGATGTCCAAGAAGAATAGGGGAGATGTTTAATTTAAACTTGACATGGACAAAGACTCTGACAATGTTAACTGGGATTTCCTTAAAGAATGCCTCGTTGACTTTGGATTCCTTCCTTCAAATATTAAGCTTATCATTAGGGGTGTGCAAAGTTAAAAACCAAACCAAAACCATACCCAATATTTGGTTTTGGTTTGATTCCTAAAACCACTTCTCTAAAAACCGGTTTTTAAGTACAATTAGTTCGGATATGGTTTAAAACCGATTTAAACCAGTTCAAACCCGGTTTTCAATATAAACATGTTTATTTTTTTTAATAAATTTTAAAACTGGTTTATTCCTAACCTTAAGGCTTAACCTGCGATTTCTTAAGTTTTAAATCTGGTTTATTCCTAACCTTAACCTACGTTTGTCCCTCACCTTTTCATCTCTGTAGCATCTCCCTTCGTCAATTTCTTCCATGGCCTTTCCAAATCTCTTTCAGATTATAATTTCCATTCCGGCTTATCTTTGTTTTGTTTTATTGTTCAATAATTGACATTGACGAATTCGTTGCCATTCAAGGTTCACACGCTGCAACAACAACTGATTCTAAACAAAATGAGATCCAAAAGCGATGTGTGATTTGTGATCTCTAAGAAGTGATTTTCTAGGTTTTGTGATACGTTCTGGAAGAAGAAGGTATTCCGAATTTGATTTTTGAGATTTTAGAAGGTATTTGCTTTTGAGAATTGAGAAGAAGAAGAAGAAGCAATTTTCTCAATTACTGAACAAGAACAAGCTATTTGTGTTCTGAGAAGAAGTGATTTTCCGCAGGAGAGTTGAGAAGCCATAAGTGATTTTCTAGAAAATACGTTGAATTCTAATTTAGAGGAAACCGGTTGTAAACTAATCGTAAACCGGTTTACCAATTTTGGTATTAAATGGAATGGGCTGGGTTTCTTATAAAGTGGGCTGGGTTTTAAAAAATGGAAGGGTTTGGTTATTGATTTGGTTGTGGTTAGCCAAATTATTTGCACACCCCTACTTATCATGCAATATGTCACCTTCTCATCTTTTTCCATCCTCTAGAATGGTAACAGGATGCCCACGTTCAAAGCGACTCACGGTCTCAGGAAAGGATACTTACTCTATTTGTATCTTTTCATCTTATTGATGAAAAAAAATGTCGCTCTCTATTTTCAAACCAGTTAGTAACAACAGTTGGCACCGAATCAAAATTTCCTAGGATGGCCCCCCACATTTCTCACCTTCTTTTCAAAGATGATGTTCTCCTCTTCAGCAAGGTGAAAAACTCTCAACTCATATTCATTACTAATCTCTTTGATACTTTTACTTGGGCTTCAGGCTTAAGATTAACCTTGTTAACTGCACGACCTTCTATTCTTCAAATGTTCCCGATGATAAATTTCTTCAAATGTTCCCCATGATAAATTCACACACATAACAGATATATCCATGATCTAGAGTCGGGCTTCTCTTCATAAGTATCTTGGTTTCCTCATCCTCAGAGGCAGAGCAAAAAAAAAATGACTTTAATTTTATCATCATATTGGAAGCATCCCTTTCTAAATAATCCCAAATGGTTGGACCTTGTAAATTCAGTTTTTCTCCTCTCCCCTTATACTATATGCAGATCACCTATCTTCCCCAAAACGTTTGTGATCTTATTGACAAAACAACTCAAAACTTCATCTAAAAAAGTTCTGATAATATCAGCCTTAATTTGGTATGATGGGATAAAATTGCTAAACCAAGGATTTGGTGAGGACTCGGCATGAACAACAAGATATGCTAACTCATCCTTCCTTAGTAAGCTTGTTTGGGATTTTCTTCAAGGATTTAGGTCAACATTTTGTCTTACAAATACATTTTAGGCGCTAGTATCCTTGCTCGTTTCGGCTCCACTTCTGACTCACCTACCTAGAAATCCATTATTAAAGCTAAGAATGTCCTCAAAGAGCGGGTTATAGTGGCTTACTACGACTTCCTTCTGAGACACGGATTTGTAGATAACAATGACATCCTTCTAACCCACTACTTGGGTTGGTATGATGGTGTTGGTTGAGACCTTGGAGTGTGCTCTTCTTCAAGGTCTTAAATTTGATTCTTTCCAATGTCAATTTGGGTCGGATAGTTTAGCTTCTTAAAAAAAAAATTGGCATTCTTATGGATGAACTTTATGCAATACATCGAGGGCTTTTCTTGGCTAGAAAGATGAACTTCCAAGATGTTATTTCTTATTCGGACTCTCTCCACTATGTTAGCATTCTCAAGGAGCCAACCCCGTGCTACCACATACACCCTCTGGTCATTATTATAAGCAAAAATTAACATTTTAGATTCATTTATTAAATGATGAACGTAGTTTATAATAAAGACTATATACATCATTAATTGAATGAATCTAAAATGTAGATTTTTGTTTATAATAGTGACCGAAAGGTGTATATATTATTGATTCAAGACATCAATGATTTCCTCAACCTTAACTGGACCATCTCTGTTGCAACTTCTCAGCAAAACTTTGAATCTCTTCCTCCTCAAATCTCATGATTTACAACTTTCATATGCCAGACTTATTATTTGACCTTTTGGCAGCTGACTCATTTGGAACAATTGGTTTTTGTAGAATATAGTTTTCTCTCTTTTTAGTCTTGTAAAATAAAAATTGTGTGTTGTATACATAGCATGTCAATTAGTTGTGTCGTTTAGCGTAAGATTGAGTAAAAAAATTAAAAAAGACTACCAAATTTTAAAAAGGCTAAACTTAGAGACCATAATTATTCGGAAAAAAATAAATAAAGACTAATATTTGGATAGCCATTGGTGGATTTAAAAACCTTCATTTTTAAATGTAGTTGAATTTCCAGCTTTCCAAGTCCTTTTTATTATTTTTATTTATTTTTTACTAACCTTTTATTATTTGTTTAAAATTAAAAGACGTTCAAGTCATATTTAACTTCTTTTTTTTTATTTTAAAGAAAGGTGCTTATAGCATTTCATTAATGATCAAAGATTCAATACAATTGGATATAGCATAATAAGTAATAGGACTAGCTAATAATGTGGCCTCTCTTGCAAGATTATGAGCTACCGCATTTGTTTGTCGCCTAACGAACTCCACCCAAGAGTTGGAAAATTTGCTATTAAAGAGAGAACGAGAAGCTGAGACTATATTGCCAAATTCAGAAATGTCTTCTCGCCTGTAGGAGAATGCATCTTTCGTGACTTTTGAATCAACTTCAAAATCAATGTTCTCCATCCGCATATCACTTGTCCACTGGATTGCATGAAATAAACCGAGGGCTTCTCCCACCTCTACATCGTATACTCCCGCAAAGCTAACTGTTTTGGCAAGAACAAAAATACCTTCTTCATCCCTGATGCAAATGCCTATACCGGTGCGAAAGTCATATTTAACTGTTTAAAAAAATAAAGTTCTACTATTTTAATTTAACAAGCTTTAAACGTTTAATCAAGTGGTCATTGTTTATGCAATTTAGAGTAGTAGTATTTATAAATTCCACTAGATTTGTTTTATCATGTATTTTTCTTTTTCCAGCTAGAGATTCCAAAACATCGTCACTTGCGTATGCTATTGATCTCCGGTTATAATAAAAGAAAAAAAATGGAAACAATCCAATAATTTTAGTCCAATAAAGGAAAGGGACTAGAATTTCAGTTACCAAAGTACATATGATCATTCTTACAAAAAAGAATGAAATAAAAAAATGAAATATGCTCATTGAAGAGGGATTTAAACGAAATAAAGAAGTCACCGTGAACTTAACTCAGTTAATAAGGGCAATGCATAATATATGCAAGGTTTGGGGTTTAAAACCGGACACCACCAAAAACGAAATAAAGAAGGATGTAGAGAGATACAAAGTTTCTTTTGTTTTTTTAGCCAAGCAAACATATATATTATTAGAAGGAAGTACAAAGAATACTCGACGCATTATAATACAACTACAACCATTCAAAACAAATCCCTAAAAAATAAACCGTTTTAAACAACTGAAGCAACAAAAAAAAAACAGTTTTAAACAACCAAATGTAATGGACATTCTCATGATGTTAACCAAACTTGATAATTAACATGGTGGTATTCACATGAGATCTTAGACTGTACTCCTTTTAAGATTTTAGATTCGATCAATATCAATTTGAGTGAACAATGGTCATAAATTCTGATGTAGAGATAAAAAAAAATTGTAACTGCATCACATTGTCATTAATGTTGAATGTCTCATTCCATATAATGATAAATTTGTTTAAAGTTAATCTAACATATATGTAATCTAAGTTATTCCCAAATTAAAGTACATATGAAATCCAATAAGGTTATTGAGTGTACGACGTACTTGATGCTTCTATTTCACCCAACAATGGCAACAAATATAGAGTATAGAACAAGTAGAAAATGAGTATTCAATACCTCAAGTAAAAATCAGTCTCACCCAACAATGGCAACAAATATAGAGTATTATATATGATAATAAAATGAAGAAAAAAAGAAAAAAAAGGCTCACTATCTAAGTAGCTGTGCCGGAGTGACCTTACACATGGCTCTAGGCTTGAAACACGCCCCACAACCCATGTCATATGCAAATTTGACTTCAGTGTCACTTTCTACTATATTACGTTATATTATCATATGATTGAGCCACCCATGAGGATACTATGGTTAATTGACCAATCCACTTGAGATTAACATTTAATGCACAGAGTATATACATCATACTCAAATGAAAAATTGATGTGAATACATTCAACGAATATCGGTTTACTTGATGTAAAAATATAGTTTATTTTTTAAATAAGTTTGAGTTTGAATCTCAATGTCAGTGTTGATACGAAAACCTCTAATTTTTTTAGTTATGATGAAAGATATTAAAACAACGGTTAGTATTTCTCTATTGGTCGTAACTCTTTGTTTTGTTTAGGAAAAATAGGGAGATAAGTTTAATAAATAAAGAAAAAAATATAAAAGTAAGTTATTAAAATAATTTTTTAACTAGAGAGATATAAAAGAGATCTAGAAGAACGAAATCGACATGTGAATCCGTCAAAATTTTATCTCAAGTGAAAAGCAAGCATAATTTTTATTTTTTTTTGAAGGAGCAAGCATAATTTTTTGTTATGATCATTCTGCATGTCCCTAAACAACTTATGAATTTTTAAATAGGTCCTAAAACTAATAAAATTGTAATCAAATCCCTAAACTACGTATATTGAATACTCATTCAATAACCGGAGTAGGTCCTTACGGTACACTTCTGTCGGTCAATGATTAATTAACATGTAATAGAAATATCTAATTACAAAATAAAAATATAATAGTTCAACGTGATTGTAACTTTTTTAGTTTAGTGACTTATTTAAAAATCCTCAAATAGACCTCTAACCTATAATATATAAGGCTTAAATGCACTTTTGACCCCCTATGTTTGCTATGGTAGCAATTTTGGCCATCTATTAAAATAAACCACTTTCCAGCCCCCTAATTTTGCCCCATTTTGCAACTCATACACTCCCTCTGATTTTGACTGTGTCAAAGCCCACATGGCCACTCACTTAAGTGAGGTGGACGCCACGGGGACTATTTTTGAATTAAATTTAAAAGGAAAAATCCATGTGAGTATTTGATGAATTAAAAAAACAAAATAAAAAGGAAAGGGAGAGAGGATGGGCACGTGACTCGTTGCTTCTTCTCCCAGAAACCTTGAATTCCAAACCCTTCATAACTCACATTGCTTTTTATCCCTTCAATGCTTATTCTTCTTTCAATTTAGTTAGAAATCCATAAAACAATTTTTCAATTCTAATTTTTCAATTCTAAAATCAATTCCATAATCCCTCAATTTCGACAAAGATTCTATAACCATTCCTAGACGAACTCACTCATAGTAACTCATCTTTTTCCGGAAATCACTCCAGCAAATACATTTATTGCAATTCTAAAATCAATTCCAAAATCACTAGTTTCCATAATCATTCCTCATCTGAATCGTTTTTCTTCTCCTCCTCTCATTCATCTCTAAAATATTCAACGAGGATTCGCAGCGTTCATAAATATCTAGATCTGAACCTTCATCAATATCTATCAACAATAACAAGACTTATGGGTTTTAGCTTTGATTCTTGTTGTCTGATTCAACTCACTATCAATCACGACATAGATTCTCGAAAACAAAAAACACCAACTTGAAGAAAAACGAAGAAAAGAAAGAATATTTAGAAACTGGGTTTTTTACAAATTTATACAGAGATTGGATTAGGCAGCGTTTGAACAAAATCAGGGGATACATATGATGTGGTTTGCAGATTAATTTGAACGTGCCTTTTCTACTGTGATTTATGATTTTTTTTCATTGAAAATTTTCTGAGTTTTTAAGGCAAGATGATGAATATGTGATTGAAGGAAGAAGAACATGATGTTGAAGGATGATGAATATGATTCGTAAAAGGAAGAATATGATGTTGAAATTGTTGTTGGAGCCGTTGTTGTGATTGAATCTCTTTTGTTTATGTTTTGGATCTCTGTCGTTGAAATTGTTTTGGGTTTTCTTCTTGAATTTTTTTAGGAATGATGAAGCTGATGATGAATCACGTTCCCATCCAATTCCATTTCCTTTTTTGTTTTTTTGTTTTTAAATTAGAATATACACATGTGGCTTTTCCTTTTAAATTTAATCAAAAACAATCCAGGTGGCGTCCACCTCACTCAAGTGAGTGGCCATGTGGGCTTTGACCCAGTCAAAATCAAAGGGGACCTATGAGTTGTAAAAGGGGGCAAAGTTAGGGGGCTGAAAAGTGGTTTTTTTTAATAGGAGGCCAAAATTGCTACCATGGCAAACATAGGGGGTCAAAAATGCATTTAAGCCAATATATAAATAAAGTTTATAAATGTAATTATCAATCAAGAAGAGAGATGAGATAGAGTGTATGTGAATGAGAGGAGAGTGAGCATATAGAGATTGGGAAGAGATAGATAGATAAGGATGAGATAATGAAGATATACGAGAAAATATAGTGAATAGAGAGCGGATTTTAGAGAGGAGAGAAATATATAGAGAGGGGAAATTCATTGAATACGTCTCTCTCCTATCTTATTTTCATCTCTTCTTTCTCTCTCTGCTCTCTAATATTTCTCTCACGAGAGAGAGAAATGCATAATAAATGTTCTTTTTCCCATCTCTCTCTTATCTCCCTCTTATCTCGTTTGCCTCTCGTTATTTCTCTCTTTCATTCTCGTCTCTAATCTTTCTTCTTCCGCTTTTATATATTCTCTCTGTTAGATAATAAAATAATGAGTTATGCTATTGGTCTATTAGTTTATATTTCATTAGGTTTATTATGTATTCTCTTGAAACCTTTTGTAATATTAAGCTATTGGTATTCTATGAAATCATAGCCATCCTGTTAGTCTTTGCTATTCTCTATTGAAACTATATATTTGTTAACAAGGCATCAAGACAAGTATTTGTTGCTTCCGCCGTTGTGTTCCCAATGATATGGGAATTTGTAATTTTAATTTTTGATGATTGATTGTATAGGTATGTTTTTCTACTTCAGCCACTAAAAAAAAGAAATGAAAACGATGCTTGTTGTTTAACCGCTTAGAAATCAATTAAGCTACAATTGGTTTGTGAAGTTCCTTTGTTCAAACCGTAAAAGTAGAATGTTTGTTCGGTTCTAGTTTTTGTCACACACGGTTATTTTGTTTCTTCTAGTTTGGAAATGTACAGTTTCTTCTCATTCAATATTGCTAGATTCATTCTTAAAAAAAATGGTGGATTCAAAGGTTGGTTTCATATTGGTGTCTCTCACTGTTGGTTAATTGACGGTTAACTTTGATTAATTATCAAAACTTTGATTGTCTGGCTTAAATATGTTTTTTTGTTTCCGGCTTGTTTTTTCTTTGATTAAAATTATTTGCCTCTATTAATGGGAATTTAAGCAAAAATTTGGATACACAATCCACTTGTGTTTCTGATTCAGTTCGGTGTGGATTTCTCTTCTTTTTGTTTGGGTTTTGTGTTTGAGTCAAACTCCTTTTTTTGGTTTAAATGTTTGGGTCTAGTTTTGGGTTTAGGGTTAGTTGAGTCTTGGGATGTTTTTATGGCTTTTGTGGTGTTTGAGGTCAAATTTACATGTTTAGTGGTTCTCTATTTCCCTCTCTTACGGTCTCTATTTTTTTTGTTTAGTTTGATTTTGCTCGTTTAGTCTGTTTGATTTTGTCTAGTTTGGTTCAACTTGTCTTGGTTCGTTTGGTTTGGTTCGGTTTGTTTTGTTTCTTAAATTTGTCTTTGTTTAGTTTCGTTCGGATTAGTTAGGTTCAGTTTGTTTTGATTTTAGTGATTTAGTTTGTTTGGTTTGTTGGGTGAGTCAAGATAGTGCTCACAATTGGTTTATTTTTTGGTTTGTGAGTCTAGTGTTCACAATTTGGTTGTTTGGTGAGTCTATGCTCTTAATTTATTTGTTTGGTGATTTTGTGCTCACAGTTTGTTTGTTTTGTGAGTCAAGTGCTTACAATTTGGTTGTTTGGTGGTGAGCCAAGTGCTCACAATTTGCATTGGTTGTTTGATTGGTTCTCTCTTTGTTTGATTGTCTTTATCTCTCTATGGTTTCTTCCTTTTTGTTTGATTGTACTTCTCTCCCTTTTGATTCTTATAATTGATTGCACTACTCCCCCTTTTGATTCTTATGATTGATTGCACTTCTCTCCCTTTTTATTCTTCTGATTGATTGTAGATCTTCCCAGTTTGATTCTTCTGTTTGGTTGTTTCTCTCCCTCTATTAGTTCTTCTGTATGGTTGCTTCTCACTGTCGGTTCTTTTGTTTGGTTTGGTTTGACTTGGTTCTTATGTTTGAATGGTTTCTTTTTTTGGCTGGTTGATGGTGATGATTCTTATTGCTCTCTACGATGATAATTCACTTTGGTTACTCCACTCCATTGGTTCTGATATTAGTTGATTTGGTTTATTTTTCAGGTTAATTTGTAACAAGCTTAAAGCTTAGTAAGCTTCAGCTTGAGGAGTGATGTTAGAACTTTATATTATTTAGTATGTTTTTCGTATTTTGTTTGACAAACTCACAATGCTTCTTGTTGATGCATTATGAGTTTGAGAGTATGTGTTGGATAATAAAATAATGGATTATGTTATTGGGCCTGTTAGTTTAGAGTCCATTATGTTTTATATATATTCTCTAGTAACTTTTTATAATGTTAAACTATTGATATTCTATGAAACCCTAAGATCTTGATAGTCTTTGTTATTCTCTATTGAAACCATGTATTGGTAACACTCTCATCTATCTCTTTCATCTCTTACTCACTCGTTCTCCCGATCTCTCTTCATTCATTCTCCCTATCTCTCTCTCTCCTCTCATTCTCCCTATCTCTCTCATCGCTCACTCTTTTTTCTTCTTCATATATCTATCTCATTTCTCTTCTCACACTCACTCTCTCTTTTTCATATATCTATCCTCTCTCTCTCTCTCTCTCTCTCTCTCTCTTCTCTCATTCTCTCTATCTTCATACGCTACTCGCTTACTCCAACTCTATTCATCGTTGCACAAAGAGAAATATCTTTTTCTTTTCTTTGTTGCAAATCTTTCTATCTTTTTACTTATAAAGCTTAACTGGTCTGGCAACATTTAACCTAATTTTAACCTAATCACTTTTGGCGGCAATGAATGTTGGTCATTCGATGGATCAAAACATAATCTCAGCTTTTGATCTCAAACCTAAGATTTCCCTCCTTAAACTCTTTTACAATCTCTAATGACTTATTTACCCCTAAATTAATCTTTTAATTACCTTGAAATATTGAATTCGAATTTCCCAATATAATTCCTCTTTTAATGACTATCAATGTGTAATTAATTGATATAAATTTTCATAGTCAACTATTATTTGAAATAATCGAATTTTTTTTCACACTCAATAGATGATTAAAAAATCGAATTTTTATTCTTGCCTATCTAATATTGCCTTTCTAATATTTGAAATAATCAAATTTTTTTCCCAATGAAAAGATGATTAAAAAATTGAAATTTTATTCTTGCCTATCTAATATTGCCTTTTTTATACACAAAATCAAACATTTTTTTCACACCCATTGCCTAACTATTATTTCTTTTTGTTATATTCCGTTGAAACAGACCTCATAAAGCTTAACTGGTTTAGCAACATTTAACCTAATTTTAACCTAATCACTTTTGGCAGCAATGAATGCTGGCCATTCGATGGATCAAAACTTAATCTCAGCCCTTGATCTCAAACCTAAGATTTCCCTCCTTAAACTCTTTTAAAATCTCTAATGACTTATATACCCCTAAATTAATCTTTTAATTACCTTGAAATATTGAATTCAAATTTCCCAAAATAATTCATCTTTTAATGACTATCAATGTGTAATTAATTGATATAAATTTTCGTAGTCAACTATTATTTGAAATAATCGAATTTTTTTCACACTGAATAGATGATTAAAAAATCGAATTTTTATTCTTGCCTATTTGATATTGCCTTTTTAATATTGTCTTTCTAATATTTGAAATAATAAAAAAAAATTCCCAATGAATAGATGATTAAAAAATCAAAATTTTATTCTTGTCTATCTAATATTGCCTTTTTTATACTCAAAATTGAACATTTTTTTTTTCACAACCATTGCCTAACTATTATCTCTTTTTGTTATATTTCGTTGAAATAGACCTGAAATATAAACAAGGTTTATTCACTCTGCTTTTTCTCTCATCCTTTCAGATCCCATCACATTCACAGAAGCATGGCCAACAATGACTTACAAGCTTTGTTGTCTTATCATGCTTAAACAGGTTTAGGGTTTGCTAAATTTCTTATCATGTTGTAATACAAAATTAAAATTTGTTATCGTAATACTGACATTTTTGTTGGTTTTTGTTGCCAGCCTCGTTGAACCCAAATCTCACATCCAAACTTGAGAAGGTTGTCAATGATCTCCGTACAAAGTACATGATGTATGTCGTTGAGCTTGATACTTTACACATAAGACTTTCTTTCCAAATGCTTTTGTTCGGATCATCCTTTTCATTCGGATTCATCTATTAACAAGTTGATTCGTATTTTTTTTAATATTAGGGCATGGTTGTCTTGCCAACAATGTTTGTTCATGATTTTGTAGACCAAATTGGACGCTACGCAAATCTGGTGGATTCTAAAAACAACGAATTTGAGGTGTTGGTTGAGAGATTCAATGACAACATTTACTTGACTACGGGTTGGCATGCCCTATAAAAGACTTTTACGGTGTTTTTCTCGGATCCTGAGTGACTATGGTGTTTGTTGGTATGGATAAGTTTGTTATTCATTTGAAGGATAAGTTTTGAAGGAATATGTCAATTCCTAGGTTTACCCCACCAATGATTTTTAAGCTTGAGAAACAGGTTGTTCCTTTCAATAACTTTGATGTCTTACCATCCCCTTTTGTCCATGATCAGATTAATTTTTCATGTTCTTATTAAAAAAGTTGACTTCTGAAGACTATGATGGTGGATATGTGGTGAGTAAAAATTAATATTATTGATTGTATTCTCAACGTTTGTAAGGTATTAAATTAACGATGTTATATTTTGCACTGCAGGAGCTTTCAATGATGGATTTTGTGAGGTCGTATTGGATGTGACAACTACAGCTTTGAAGGCAATGGCAACGTGTGGGGTTGCAATCTAATTTATGACAATACTAATTATGATCATTTCAAAATTGGAGGTGGGTGGAAGAGAATGGTTCTTGCTCGCAATCTTCGTCAAGGTTCCCGCATATTGCTTGGTGCACCATCTGTTGGAAAGAACGAAACTCTTTACCTTTGTGTCATCCGCGAATAGGAATTTGAATGCGGCCTCTTGGTGGAACAAATTTTTTTTTGATTTTTGTTTTTCTTAAGTTAAGTTTTCCTTGAATATTTGATTAAGTACTTCGTCAATTAAGTTTATGTTTTGTAATCCTTATTCAAGCAACTTTTCCTTGAATAAAATTTTGTGTCTGCCTTACTTAATTTCGTTTTTGTTTGAAATTGGTGTTGCGTTTAATACTGCTTTCTTTTATCTAAATTGCGGTGTTGACGAACAACATTAATGTGCTAGCAGGTAAATGTGATTCTTGAAACTTTCTTCAATTTTTTTATAAAATAAATCAGCACAATTTTTAGTTAGAATCCCTATTTATATTACGACATAATATTTTCGTTGTAATTCAAAAACGAAAGGAAATATTTCTTCTCAATATCGCAACACATTATTATAAAACCAAGGATTATTTCTTCAACTAAATAGGGATTTGAAATTCCCAATATAATTCCTCTTTTGATGACTATCAATATGTAGTTAATTGGTATAAATTTCCATTTACTTTTAAAAGTTGCCTTTCTAATATTTGAAATAATCGAATTTTTTTTCACAATATTGCATTTCTAATTAAATAACGTACAACAAATTAATGTGCTAGCAAGTAAAATCGATTCTTGAAACTTGATTGAATTTTTTTATAACATAAATCATCACAATTTTTAGTTAGAATCCCTATTTATATTACGACATAATATTTTCGTAGTCATAAAAAATGAAAGAAAATCTTTCTTCTCAATATCACAACACATTATTATAAAACCTTTAAAAATAATTCGTTGATTGCCTTTCTAATATTTGAAGTAATCGAATTTTTTTCACAATATTGTCTTTCTAATTAAATAACGAACAACAAATTAATGTGCTAGCAAGTAAAATGTGATTCTTTGAAACTTGATTAAATTTTTTTATAACATAAGTCAACACAATTTTTAGTTAGAATCCCTATTTTTATTACGACATAATATTTTCGTTGTCATTCAAAAATGAAAGAAAATCTTTCTTCTCAATATCACAACACATTATTATAAAACCAAGGATTATTTCTTCGACTAAATAGGGATTCAAATTTCCCAATATAATTTCTCTTTTAATGACTATCAATATGAAATTAATTGGTATAAATTTCCATTTACTTTTAAAAGTTGACTATGTAAAAAAGGAATTACAAAATATTTTCAAAAATAATTCGTTGATTGCCATTCTAATATTTGAAATAATCGAATTTTTTTCACAATATTGAGAATTCTAATATTGCATTTCTAATTAAATAACGAACAAAAAATTAATGTGCTAGCAAGTAAAATGTGATTCTTGAATTTCATTAGAAGAAAGTGACTGCTAGTGCCAAGGGTTCAACTTCTAGAAGTTCATAAGCTTCCTTTAGGGCCAAGATGTTTTGCACCTATGCCTAAGTGCCCCTATTTTGATGTAATGCCTATGTGCATATCTTTTGATGTAATGCTATGTGACAATTTAGGTGCTTAAGTTTATTTTTATGGTAATGACCAAGTACTTCTTTATGGTCAGTGACAATTTAGGTTCTTGAGTATATTTTGATGCTAATGACCAAATACTACTTCATTATGGTAAGTGACAATTTAGGTTCTTAAGTTTTTTTTTTATGCTAACGACCAAGTATTTTTTGATGTAATGACAATGTTGCTATTAATGCAAATTAGTTGGAATGAATCATTGATTTATGAAATTATCTATGATCATATTATTAGGGATTGAATCATTACATGCATACTTGATTTAAGGACCATACCATTTCAAAATAAGTGTTTGATGCTAATGACCAAGTACTTAAGAAGTACTTGATGGGTATCATCTTGCTATTCAAAACAAAATCACATACTAGGGACCATACCATTTCAAACCAACATTTTAACCATAACAAAATACAGAGACATTCATCCAAGGCATAATCCATTGATTCATTCATTCATAATCCAACAATCAAGGCATAATTCATTGATACAGCAAGATTTTGAAGGCAACTTTCATTTATTCATTCATTAATTTAGTGGATTTCATTACACAATCAAGGTTTTGAAAGCCAAAATACTACAATCTAACATTCAACCTATTTCAAATAAACATTACTCCAACTGCTACTAATATTGCAGCTTAGAATTGTTCCTAAGACGAGGCAAACACCAAAACAGCATAATCCAAAAATCAGAGAAATTTTCAACCAAAATCTTGTCTTCTCAAGCACAGTCTTCAACTTTGTATTTTTTTTCTCCAATTTTGCAATCTTCACATCCCTTTCATCGTTGAACTCTTCATTAACTAACTTGAAGAAACTACAGCCTTTGTTGTACTAATTTTTGTAGTTTCTACAACCCCAGAACTTTTTTCCACAATTTGGATTGTGACTATCAGTAACAGTTCAAACAATAGTTTCTTCACCACACCTGCATTAAAAAATTGCCCTCTTTCTCATATTCGAACCAACGTAACCAGACAACTGACTCATTTGCTTTGACATTTTCCAGATTTGAAGGCAGAGGCGAAGGCGATGGAAAGATTCGAAACAAATCAAGAACCCTAATTTGTTTTAGAATTTCGAATACATCTGAGGAAGAGAAGAGGATTTCGAAGAGAGTGAAGGAGAGGAGGAGGAAGACCAGATCTGAGGAACCCTAATTTTGGGTTTATGAAGTTCTTATGCCCCTTATATACGTGCCACGTTGGATGCCAAGTTGGATGTGCCATGTATGCACTCACTAACGGCACGGTTAGGTTTTTGACATAAAGACGTTTTTGACACAAGTTAGTAAAGATATAGGACCAAATTGATGATTTTAGGACTTATGAGACCAAAATGAAAACTGGTAATTAGTTGAGGGACCATTGGATTAATTTAGCCACTTTTTTATAACATAAATCAACACAATTTATAGTTAGAATCCCTATTTATATTACGACATAATATTTTCGTTGTCATTCAAAAACGAAAGAAAATCTTTCTTCTTCAATATCGCATCACATTATTATGGTGTTTGTTAGCAACATTAAGGATTCAATTTATGATTTCATACACACCTTAAGGATTCATTTGGCTTCTCTATAAATACCCATCCACCTTCTATCTAAGGCATTTCAGTTTGAGGAACCCATATATGTTTGATTTGCACATTACGGTAAACAAAAGTCAAGGTCAATCTCTAATGCATGTTGTGTCTATCTACTGTCTTCTGTTTTTTCACATCGACAGTTGTACGTCACAATCTCAAGGGTTACTTCGAGAGACAACTTAAAGATTTTGATAAATGATCAAGACGGGGAAGATACCGATGTTACGTCAAATGTGATCTATAGGAAAGATTTCCGTAATGTGTAGTGTTTTGTTTTGTAGTATTGTTATTAAGACATATTGTTACTATTTATATATTGTCAAAGCTCCAGCTTTTGTTTTGTTTACTACATTATGCCATTAAAATATTATGTTATGTTACAGTACCAAGGACAATGTCATGGAAATATCATGTTATGGTACAATACCAACATCTATGCTTCTTAGTATTTTGACATTCAACTAAACTATTTTTTTACTATTACCGTGAAATATTACCTTCGATAAGACCTATGCGTTAATCGTTGGTCTAGTGAATATTAAAAAATGTTTTGTAAATCATTTTTTTGGCGGACCTTGTAAATCATTATTATTTGAATGAAAAAACAATAGCTTTAATAAAATATCATTCATATAAAATTATAATATGATTCTAAACTACATAATAAAATCAAATACTTTCTTTTTAAGGAATAAAATCAAATACTTGTTAATCATATATATTAAAGTTTCTATTTTTCTTCCTCAGAGGCAAAATTTTTTAGCAACTTAAGAGGGAAAATATATGTTGAATAATTGGCTAAAAAGAAATTTAGCGGGCTATTGAAATTTTTGTGCTAGCTGATAGTCAACTTATCAAGTGTACTAAACTGACGTCAAGTATAAATATTTAATAAAAGTTTGTACTTAACTCCTACAATTATAATTAGGATGTGTATATTGAGGGTTGTACTTGGCAATGGTTTATTTATACTAACAACTTAGAAACATATAATAGAAAGTGATTATATCATGTTTGATTCCCTTCTCTTTCGTTACTTGGTAACATGGTCCAGGGTCTACAATAGATTACTTAGTTTCACGCCGTTCTAACAAATGCCTTGGTACTTAACCCGCTTCTTTAATCACAACCCTTTATTGTGTTAGATGAGGCTGTAACCATAGAAGGTTTGATGTGCGTTAAAACACTTGTCACAAAGGCGGTAATAGAATATGTCTAAAGTTATTACAAAATGAACGGTAAAAATTAGGTCAAGCCTCAAATGCTAGGCTTAATAGCCATTCAAGATCTCGATTGATTTATGAACATTCTTAAACGCATAAAAAGCATCAATAACAAATATTAATCGAATAAAAATAAGCATATCAATTGTATTCAAAAGAAACTCAACATTTCATCGTTCAAATAGCTACAAAGAAAATCGTCTACATGACCTAACCTAGGAAACTAGCTACTCATGATAGCTAAACATAAACAAACGAATTTGAATATGCAAAGAAATATATGAATAAAGGATCATTGTGTGATGAAACCTTGCCTTCGTGATGTTTCAGGTTGCTTCTAGCCTTCTAAAGTCGCGATTTCATTGTGTTTTGATCGTCAGAGAGTGTTTCCCGTGAGGCAAAATTTTTCTATTTATTGGCGACCGTTTCCAATATTTCTGGAACATATGTGCGCAACAAGCACAGCCTTCGAATCCTTTCTTATATACTTGAATTAATTTGAACAAAAACAAGAAAGAAAGTGAGAAATGTTGTGCCAAAACAAGAAAAGAATTATATACTCAGAGTCAAATTTTAGAAAAGATTGGAGACAAAGGATGGAGAACAAATTGGTTAACTACTTGAGTTCAAGATCCTAGACTTTGATTTGAGATTTATTCAAGATTACCACTTCGACTACTTTTTATATTAATCTTTGCAAACGATATGAGAAACCTTGCTAAGATGAAGGCCAGGAAGAAGGATGAGAAGGCTACTCCCTCGAGTTTGCACATAATATTTGGAATTGTTTTACATCTTCACTGCACATCAATTTTTTCTCAATTTTATCTCTCAAAAAAAAAAATTCTCAATTTTAATTGTGCAACTACATAAGATGTGCAACAAGAGTTTTGTCTTCTATTGTTATAGCATGTTGCATGTTTATATCACTGTATTATTTTTTATTATTTTTTCCTTCACCTTAGGGGTAAAAAATTCGTCACCTAAGAGTTCGAACTCTCACGAGGAAACCCCATGTACTTAGCAGGCACACGCCTTAACCACTCGGCCAAAGCAACTTTTTGTATCCAAGTTTTAATATTTGTATTAACAATGGATTAATTTTAATATATATTTTAAACTTTTTTTTTGTTATATTTTCTTTGAAGTACATGTGCAATGTATGGATAATAATCGGATACTCATTAGTATTGAATTAAATGTTTATAAAAAAAAACACGAACAAAAAATAAAATTGTCAACAAAAAAAAACACGAATAATGGTGAATTTTTTGGGTACAACTATACTTTAAGTCACCACATTTTTCTTTTTTGTTACAAGTCACGCTATTGTTTTCATAAATTAATCTTTTTTTAAGAAGCTATGATGAAATATATTAACCAAAGTTTAGTCTCTCAATCATAAGGAATGTCAGATAAGAACTGAGATAAAAAGAAGTATGTGTTACATCATGTTATCAAAAGTAAAAAAGTGGTATAGCGATAATGCAAGCACACTTAGAATATAGTAGCTAAGATAAATTAAGTGATAACTCCCAAACTTAAAAGGGGATTAAGCCACCACATGTGATAATTAAAAGTAAAATTAGGATAATTTGCTTTCAACCACCAGAATGTTTGGAGCTTAAATTTATCTATAAGTTGGATGATTGAATTCCCCTTTGGCTGAAAAACTCCAGCATTCCTGTCACGTCAAATAATTCAAACGCAAGAATGCCAAATTAATTTTATAAGCCGGATGATTTTACTTTTTTTTTACAATAATATATTTTACTTATTTAGTATTTTTATTTGAATATTTATTAAATTTTAGTTATTATTTTTTGACAAAATTTATTAAATTTTAATAATATGTTGCAATGCTAACAACTAACATGAAATTCATTCTTTCTTCATATAAAAAATAAACTAACATGAGAAATTCATTCTATATTAAAATAAAATGAAATTCATATTCTTTCTTCATGTAAAAAAATAAACTAACATGAAATTCATTCTGGGTGTAACATTAAAAGGAGTGAGGAGTAATGTGAGGCAAGTGAGTTTTTGACCTGCTCAATCGATCACTCATTTCATAGAGTCTTCTTGAATTAGAATAGGACTAAGGCTAAATGAAATATGTTCATTTTTACTTTCACATTATTGATTTATCTAGAATTGGTTGGAGAATAGTGGTTGTCGGTGTACTTTTACACATAATTTTCCAATGATGTACTTATTCAATGAGCATATAGAAAAGGAAAGGAGCAAAAGTGAATTACAGCAAGCATATATCATTAAATTGTAGATGTTTTACTTACCAACATGTTTCTTCACCCTTGTTTGGAAGACAAGGTTGTCCCTACTTCACTTGTCTCATTTGTGAAAAATAGCCCCCCACACTCATAGTTACGTGCTTCTTTTTCTTTCACTAACTACACTCATGTCTCTTTCAAAGTCATGAGCAAATATACAACAACCTCATATTATAGCCAGCAGACATCAACATTTGATTCATATGTTTATAATGCTTTCATGTTATAGCATTTTGTTCTTTAAAAAAGAAAATTGTTATAGCATTTTGTTATATATAGTTTAAAGGGTGTTATTGCTAGTGCGAAATCCGGATTAAAAGACGCCTCTTGTAAGTTGGATGCAAATTTGGCATAAAACATTTTTTTAACAAAACCAAATCAATCCCCTCAGTACAAGGTGTATCGAAGAGACTACTAAATATACAAACAGACAGCCAAAAAACAACACAACGGTGCTAGCCGATACCCAAATACATGAGACGATTCGACCACCACATCTGAGTACCAAAAACAAAACTAGACTGCTTAGTTTTCAGCCACCACAAAGAATAATATTTAACTTTTTCAAGTAACTGATAACTAGAGCATTCCTGATTTTTAAACAACCTATTATTTCGCTCATTCCTAAAGACCCATCTACACAGAAGCCATATGAGCTGTAGAAAATTTCGCCGCGCTTTCAGACCACATGTGTAATATATAAATTGGTAAAAGTAATCCGAAATAACCTGAATGTCCACACCATCAAAACCAATCCAAGCTCGCACCAAAGGCCAAAGGGAGGCGAAGGTTGAGCACGATAGAAACAGATGATGAGCATCTTCGACGTGACTACACCCAACCACACACAACCGCGCCTCTGTAGGGGTAACACCACGAGTCACCAATTTTGATTTTGTTGGTAATCTATCACAAAGCAACCTCCACGCAAAAATATAGACCATCAAGGGAACTTGCTTGTGCCAAATTAATTTCATGCTTGGATGAACCTGAGCATGCTCATGGGATGTCAACATGTCATAAACACCACAAACGGAATAACCCCCTATCGGGTCCAGATGTCACTGCCACATGTCAGAAATAGTATCCTGCAGAGAAACATTAAGTAGTAATGCCCTACACTCCTCTAACAACTCTTCCTCTCATACCCACAAACTACAATGCCACCTCCGCGCCTCTCCCGCCGCCTCCCAACCTTACAAAAACATGTTCCAACCCGTGGTCGCATTGTTGTCGGCCAAATCATAAAGACGCCGAAAGAGATCACGAAAAGAAACCGTCACACCAACAATCACGCCAAAAAAGAGGTTTCCGCCCCATCCCCCACCTTTCGCGACATGCACGCTGCAGACCACCCGTCACCACTACCTCCTACCCCACCCTGGATTCTCACTATCTCCCTCCACCAAGAAGAACTGCTCCGACCCCCAACCTCAATCCGACCATCCTCTGCACCATACCTAACCACCAACACCCTACGCCACAAACCATCCCCCTCCACTAACAGACGCCACAAACCATCCCCCTCCACTAATAGACGCCAGCACCATTTATCCAACAGAGCAGTATTAAACTCTCTCAACCTTCTAACCCCCAACCCACCATGCTCCTTTATCAAACAAACAGAAGACCATCCTATCCAAGAAAATTTCCTATGT
>Ga0228710_1000559_pt1 | contig 48392 bp, 34 predicted proteins | sample MedpolnodulmetaG_FD_177995 | JGI IMG/M metagenome (GOLD analysis project Ga0228710, IMG submission 177995) | Root nodule microbial communities from Medicago polymorpha collected in Santa Monica, California, United States - pink nodules | ecosystem: Host-associated > Plants > Roots > Nodule... | reverse complement strand
TGAATCTCACCCCTTCTGTTTGAATGTTGCCTCTACGTGGGTAACGTGCAGATAACCAGGATTAGCTGTTGTTGTGAGTTGACTCTCTCATGCGTCGTCTTAGGGTCGCTCTGATACGTAACGAGATAGGGATATTTGCATTTTTTTCCATTGTTACGTATTATTCATGAACTATGTTGTTGAAACTATTTGAATTAGAATTTCATTAAAGTTGTTTACGTTGAGGCCGTAGTGCCAATGTTGTTGAATAATGAATTAATTTTCCGTTGCGATGTAATTGAGTTTTGAGAAAGTTGTTTTGATTAAATAGTAATTTTTCTCTATTTATATTTTAATGTAGTGTGCATTTCGTTTAATGTTGAATGCTCTGATTATATGTATTATTTACATTGTTGGGAAAACGAGGTGTTACAGGTGGAGTTTGAGTTGCCAAGGAGCCAGGAGTATCCACTTTTAGCGGTGTAGGTACCATTAATGTTGTGGTTCCAAATGAAAGTATCTTCAACCCTCTCATTAAACTTGATGTGTGTGTTGTTTATGTAGTCTACAATAGTCTGCGGGAGGTTAGTGTAAAGAGCCTGGGTGTGTTGACCATTATAAGTGAAGACATCTCTCACGGTGATATGAAGGTCATGAATGTCAATGATAGGAACCTGTGAACCAATAAGACCATGGGAGCTCCAGTTTTGGAACCATAGAGAGGAGGATCCTGAACCCGGACGCCAAATATAACCACTACGAAGAACATTTTTGGCTTTAATAATAGAGGACCAAGTGGGAGAGCTACTACTGTTAGAGGTGGCATGGAGAGTATTTGGACCTGTTGTGTATTTGTTAGAAAGGATGTTAACCCACAGTTTGTTTGTCGATTAAACCATATCCCAAACAAGTTTCCCAAGCATGCAAGTGCTGACCTCTCTAGCTGTTCGGATACCCAAACTGCCAATATGCTTCGGACTAGTGACTTTCTTCCAATTCACCAAATGGAATCCTGAATTGTTAGTGCCTTTCCAAAGGAAATTCCTAGCTGTCTGATCAATACTATCACAAATATTCTGAGGAAGCCAATTAATCTGCATATAGTAAGTAGGGATGAAGGATAAAACAGATGTAGCAAGAGTCAATCTACATATTCTGTTTAAGAGTCTATTCTTCCAAGATGCCAAGCGAGTTTGCATTTTTTCAATGATGAAGTTGAAGTCACTTTTCTTTGGTCTGCCTTTAAGCATAGGGAAACCCAAGTACTTTCCAAGAGAGGTTGTGCTTTGAATTCCGGAAATAGAGGTGAGGTTAGTGATTTTACCTTGAGGAATACCTGAAGAGTAGTAGGCTCTTGACTTGGAGATATTAATTTTCAAACCCGATGCTCGACTGAATTTTTCAAAGAGGTTGTGAATGAAATGAAACTGAGAGCTTTCCGCTTTGGTGAAGAGGAGGACATCATCTGCAAAGAGGATGTGAGATATTTGCGGACCCCTGTTTGTGATTTGAATCGGTTCCATCCTCCTTGGTTGACGGCGGAATTGATAGCATCGGAGAGCTTTTCCATGCAAAGAATGAAGAGATTGGGGGACAACGGATCACCTTGACGAAGACCATGGCTAGGTTTGAAGGTTGGCAACTTGTTTCCATTCCATAAAATAGAGTAGCTTGATGAGGAAACACAGTGCATGATGAGTTTGATGGTGATACAATTTATGATTAAGGACAAAAAAATATTAAATATTATAAAGATTTTGTTGTTGTTCACAGCCTAATTATCACCAATAATTTAAAAATTATATTATTTAAAAACTAACATTGTTTTTTGTGATAGGAACAAAAATAAAAGTGTTTATAGCACTGCACTAAATTTTGTCCACCTAAAATAGCAAACACTAAGATGTAAGTTAGCAATCTATACTCACTTGAGTATATACATTCATTTTTATAAATTTTATCAAATTGTTAACACCCACCTCACTAATTTACACTCACTTTCGTCATTCCAAATATTGTTTTCTTAAAAGTTTGTCTTTGGTACATGTTTTGTACCTTAAACATGTCATTGTCTTTTTTGTGTCTTTTATTAAGAATCTTTCTTAAAATAGTTACAAAACTGTCATTCTATTTAAATTTAATTAGAAAAGAAATAAAGGGTGTTTTAGTAAAATATTAGTGGATGTAGCTTGTTAATTTACACCTTAATGTTTTTAGGTGAATGTAAATTAGCAGCCTCATTATAAGTACATATATATTTAATATTTCAATAAGATAAATTTATAATTTAAGATATCCTTAACATTTAGTGTTTTTTGAGCGCAATTTTCTTTGATCTTGTTTTGAATTACTATGCGATAGTTTTATTTTATTTTATTTTATTTAGGACCATTTCTATTAAATTTATTTTATAAATTCATTGAAGTCCTTTTTAAAAAAAAAAAAGGTACTTTAGTATGACCTTCCGGAGTAGAGCTTGGCATGTTCCTACGTTTGTGTGCCATATATATGACCTCGTTTCCCACAACTATAGCAAGTGAATTGTGACCTAGTGTCATTTCTTTCTTGAAGGTGGTTGTCGATTTACATTTTGGATCATTAAAGGTTTCCTTGTTGTAGTTGGAGTTTTTATTCATGGTGCGGTTTTGATTCTTGAAAGGTTTATAAACCGGCTTCAGGGCAACACATGTGAATTTATTTCTAGCATTGTTGTTCGAGACAACAAATTAACACTCCACATTTTTTATCTTCCTTTCTAGACTATTCCTCAAAGCAGAGGTGGGTTATCATACTTTTTAGAGAAAATTTCTTGGTTTGGTGTCTTAGAATAATATTTTTGAGGTATTTCTATGAAGGAGAATTTTTTCTATGATAATTGCTACTTTAAACTGGTCATCTAAAGCCATAACTTTGAGTTGATGAGCTCGTGAGCAAATTAAAAAGGAAAATTAAAAACCTTTTAGCTACCGAAGAGATTACTAGATGAGTACATACTAGGTTACTGATCCCTTTGAGAAGTTTTGCGGCACCTGCCCAAAAATTATGCAAGCATACCTTCAATCATGACGTCTGAAGGATGAAACAGTCTAGCTATGTATTACCTTAGCTTGAAATACACCCTCATATATGGTACTAAGAAACATGAAGAAATGGCTCGAGAGTGTATCGAGCTGAAGAAGGAGAAAAGAGAAAACTCGAAAATGCGAGTTTTAGTATGAGTTGAAATCATATTTGAGCACCCTTTAATAATGTGAAACCAAAACAACAATAAAAAAGGATGGCTCAGATTGCACGATCGTTGGGAAATGAACGACTTGATCAAGCCTCATTTAAGGTTGACGCAAGAGTAAGCTAGAACATGCATGGCGCACGCAGTCGTGTATCAAGCAAACATTGACGTACACAATGGTGTAATGTGCATCGAAAACAAATATTCTAAAAAATAAATAATAATTTAAGGTTTCAGTTTCATCAAAAATCAAACAAAGCCAAGCTAGGTGATTGGCAGCGGGACACGCACATATGATGGTTAAGTTGATTGCATTGCCTTCCAATTACAAAACTAGGTATCCCTCGAGGATGACCCGTTTCTAAGATTTTGGTGGCCTGGGTCGAAACTGTTCTTTGGACCCTATGAACATTTCTAGATACAAAGTCACTAGTTGCAAAGGTTTTCAATAATTTTAACTTCAAAAAACTTATTTCTACACATGCAACAATCACCGAGATAGTTAAGTGAATTTGATATGCAATTGAAACATTTAACAAACTCAAAAAATTTAAATGACGACATCAACACATTTGACAAAGATATTTGCCATACTTTCAATATAGAGAGAAAAAAAATTGTATCGACATCCGACAAATTATTATGACAAAACATGACATCAAAATTTGTGCAAGATTTTTGTAATTCATCATTATCCAATGATTTCAAGGTTCTTGCGTCAAATAAAAAAATCAACAATTAATACTTCTAACTGCTCAAATCTATTTTTCAATGTTATTATCATATCAAGAACCATCGAAATATGACCGACTCTAAAAGATTCCTCAGGTGATTGTATTTGCTCATCATTATCATTCTCATCGTATTCTTTTTCTAAAGCTACGACATTTTGTTGGAAATGTCGGCTCTATTTATATCAAATGCACAACAACCATATTAGATTCAAAGTCTTCATTTCTATGTTTTTCAAAGTATAATATTACAACTTTCACTTTTTTTTTAAATTTTGGAGGCCATATTTTATATTTAATTTTTAAGGTCTAGGACGGTCGTCATCTTCACCCTATCTCAAATACGGCTATGCCTTAAGGCACACCCTAAATATTCTACCTCCACTATGTATATACACCATTATTGTCTGTATCACCGATATGTGTCTTTTACAATGTTTTAATTCACACACATATTCAATGTTCCCACGGTTATAAATAAGAATAAAATGTTAGTTTTGTACAATGATGTAATGAGTTTGAATACTCTCTGTACTCACTTTAATATGCATTTTTCCTTATATTAAATTAAAATAAACCCTAAGAAAGTGAAAATAAAATGGAATTAATTACGATGAAGATGAGCACATTCTTACTGAATCCATTGAAAAATATTGAATTACTATTACTATATGCGGTAGATTCCATTCAATCTTTCGTACAATGATGCGAACATTTGGTTGGCCAATAAGACTCACACAAAGTGACTTCTATTTTGGACACTCGAATCCAAAGAATCCCAATTCCCGATTCCAGTACAATTGGCAATTTGACATTATAAAATTCAAAAAGAAAACTAACACACACGACACAACACAACAATAATAATAATGCAACTCGAATAATCATAAGGGCTGTGATGCATAAATCATCTTAGGTGGCATATATCACTTCTACACTCACATACAATTATGACATGTGTTTATGTGGTTCCCACGCACACAAAAAAACTCATTTTTTATGTCTCTTACACACTCTCATATGAGGTGGTAAAATGTGTCTATGTAAAAAAAGGGTGTCTAAGAAATATTATCCAAATCATAATCATAACAATAATGCAGCTCGAATAGTTACAATAATTAATAATTAAATTGAAAAGGATGGTATAGTACTGTATTTGAAAAGGAAGTGTTTGACGTGAGATTTCATTCCTTGTTAATGATAAATCAACGGCTTAGATTCATTCCTCAGTTTTAGGTTATTGTTTTATTATCCCCTTAAGCTTCACTCTTTTCTTCTCTCACTCTCTCTTTCTCTCATAGAAAATCTTCTTCATCATTCTTCTTCTTTCTTCTTCTTCTTCTTCTTCTTCTTCAAGCTAGGTTTTAGTAACACAAAAGAAGCAAGAAGATGATGTTAGGGAAGAGACCTCGTCCTCCAATGAAAAGAACAACGAGCATGTCAGAGATAACCTTCGATCTGAACACAGTAACAACAGAAGAAGATCCCAACAACAACAACAACCTTTTCAACCGTCATGGACCTGGTGTTGGTCCGTACGGTCCATATCCACCAACTTCTCCTGGAATCAACGGTTCAGATCAGAGCAGAGTTATGTCCATGGTATCACCTAGAAACCATAGAAGAAATTCAGCTGATATGACTCACAACACTGATTTCTTACGCTCTTGCTTTCTATGTAAACGCCGTTTGGTTCCTGGTCGAGACATCTACATGTACAAGTATAATCTCTCTCTACTTTTTATTTTTGCATCTAAAAGTCTTGGTCGAAACTTATACAATACTAAGTTCGATACAAGACGTGGAGAATTGCAAGTTCAAACTTGTGCCCTAACGTAACAAATGTCTCTGCAACATTTTATGATATGAGATATCTGCACAAGATTATTTTTTATTAATTATACATACTAAGTTTTTTTATTATTATTAATTTCGTGTGGATATAGAAGGGTGTGTGATAATTGGAAATTAATTTATGAAAATTAAATTTGCAGAGGAGATAGTGCTTTCTGCAGTCTAGAGTGTCGTCAACAGCAGATGAATCAAGATGAGAAGAAAGATAAGTGTTCTGTGGTATCAAAGAAACAAGTTGTGGTTGCAGCTGGGTCTAAAGTGGTTGCCACAAATTTGTAGCATATATCCAAACAAGGATATATTGATTGATGGCATGCAATATTAATTACCATATGTCCTTGGGTAAATTATTATTAATTAAATATGTTAATTAAATATTTATATATACCTAGCTCCCTCTTTTTCTCTATGAACTCTTGGATTTTTTTTTCCTTTTGGTTCTGGCTTTGTGATATTTATCTTGGCTAGAGTGGTTATCCACTTCTTTGATTCTTATTAGGCCAGTAATTTTGAAGCAGCTGTTGTATTTTCTATTGGATTTTGAATCATCATAATGTGTAAAAAGAAAAAAAAAATATTAAGAGAGAAAATGCGCTCATCTTAGCAATTTTCAATGGTGGATTAATTGTATATTTTGTGTGGAAATTAAAGATGGTGATGGGTTTGGGAAGTCTTTATATGGTGTCATCACTCCAATGATCTTCTTCCCTTTTTCTTTGAGTTGAGATGTTAAAAATTAAAAATATATATTATATTTAACAGGTAAGTTGCGTAATCTGAGTCCTGACCCCCAATTTTTTTATTTAAAGTTTACTATTTTTTTATTATTCTTGTTCAATCAATAATAATAAATCCACATGATGTGCTTAACACATAGAATCTTTCTACTGTATATAATTAACATAAGCATATGTGTCATAGTCGTAATGTTGATGCTTAAGCCTATTACTTTTTAAGAAATAATTCATGAATATCCAAATTTTATAATTTGTTTTTTTGTGTATATTATAGAAGTAGGCAGAAATACCCTTGCGATCCATTAACTAAATTGGACTTTTCTCTGGTATTGGTCAAGTTTTTTTTCTTTTTAATTTGTTATTAATGTTACATTATGTTTGTATTGTTAATTTGTTTAACAAGCCTCGTTAATAGCATCCTTCAAAAAAAAAACTTGTTAATAAAAAGCATGCATGACATTTTAATATCGAGATAGCTGACATAAATATGTAAATTTTGACCATTTCCATTCTCCTTTCACTTCTTTAGATCTAATTTAAATTCTCAATCAAGAATCTTAGAATTAGAGTACTCTAAATTTTATTTTTGCATAAATGTCATTCAAAAGCAATAATTTGAATTCACAAACCTAAAACAGTGAATAATTCATCTCTGGTGTAAGATATGATGAATGAGAACTTGAGTGTCGTCCATCTCAAATTGTGGAACAAAAGTTGTGGTAGTAATATTGTAGACAGCTACAATGCACACTAAATTACAAAGTTTTTGGTTTCTTACATTATTTTTATATTTCATTTTGGTCCCTTAAGTTTGTTTTTGTTTCATTTTGGTCTTTAAGTTACAAAAGTCAGAAACCTTGATCCCGTAAAATTTTTAGTTTCAGTTAAGTTACAAATGTTAGACATTTTAATTTCTTTAAGTTATAAATTTTAGTCACTTCAATGTCTTAGGTTAAAAGATTAAACATTGATAGAAAGGATCAAAGTGGCTAACATTTATAGTTTAAAGGAACAAAATATCTAACATTTGTAACTTAAGTGATTAAAATATCTAATTTATTTATAATTTAAGAGAGAAAAAAATGTGTAAAGGATTAAAGTGTCTAATGTTTTTTTTTTTGTGGTGCCCGGGGTTTGAACCCTAGACCTTGCATATTTTATGCACTGTCTATACCAACTGAGTTAAGCTCACGAGGACAAAGTGTCTAATGTTTATTACTTAAGAAACAATTTTAACAAAAAAATCTTAACATAAAAACAACTTAAATGACCAAAAATATAATTTAACCTTCGGTATGTATTAATGTTTAAATAACTCAACTGTTAATTTTACCATGAATATAAAATTTTACTTCTCACAACATGGAACTTGGATTCCATGAAGTCATAGACTGCGTACAATCACTTGCATGCAATCAGGGTGAGCGTCTGATTGAGATCGTACGTAGAGCATTCTTTTTCTTTTTCTTAACACTGAATCAAACGGATTCAACTTGCAAGCATCTCAAATCGTGAACAGTTGTACATGAATTAAAGGAATACTATAGCGCATAGCGCACTTCAAAGATTTAGTACTTTTATCCACTTGATGATATTCTTGTCAAAAAATAAAAAAATCCACTTGATGATTTAAGCAAGTGGTTGAAGAATTTGTTTTAAAAGAATCAATAATGAAATATTCATGTGAAGATATTAAAATCTTGCCTGCCTAAAAGTACATTCTTTAAAATTAAGAAAATGGTAAATAGAAGCGATGTTTTATAATAATAAAGGTAAAAGAAACTAAATTGTTTGATTTGATAATGATATCTTTCTTCTTTAAGTGATACACTAAAAGGAGAGTTAAGTTTAGGGGATTAGTTAAAAGGATAATCATAGTTAGCACGATAAAATAAGTGTATGACTCATAACTAGACATGTTTAAAATGGTTGAATGATTGTTTGTTGTTTTCTAATTTCTACCATTGTTTTCTCTATCCCTTATTTGTTTTCTATTAATTTAATTTTTGTGCCGTCCATCAACATATCGTGCTATATAGCACTTCTCTTAGTTAAAATAACAACAACATAAATAAATTTTCAGTAAATAATGATAGTATTAATAAAATTTACTTATGTAAAATACTTAGTCAATGCTTGCACAAGTTTAAATATTTTGCAATGTAAAGTTAAAAAATATTTTTTATACATGAGATAGTAAATAATTTGGCATGGAAAGAAGGGTCATAGATTAGAAGGCATCTAAAAGAGTCGAGTTAGATTTTTCTCCCTCTCTGCCTTCGAACAATCTGACACACAAAAATGTTCAAGAGAATGATTTCACAAAAAAAGAAAGCATAATTGAGAACCTGCACAATAGAAAATAGAGAATTATTGGCTTATTAACTGCATTTAAATTAGTTGTTTAATTATGATTATTGAAGAATAGGATGCATTGGGAGGGAATCTGTGGCATAGTCAGCAATGCATGAAGTAGGTCCCATTTTGCACAAATGCAACAGCGATGGGAAACAGATTCATTTTTGGAGTATTTGGAGAGAACAGAAAAGACACAAGAGACCCCATTTTTTTCAATTAATTTGCATACAGAAAAACAAAGGGAACCACTACTTGTAAGGACGCAAAGAGAAGTGACCTTAGCCTAAATAGATGCGGTGGTGTCGTGTGGTTGTTCTGTACTTTGGGACCACACTCAAGTATCACTTCAAATATTGATTAATTATTTTACATTATAAGTCTTTTTTGTGCTTTACTTGCTTTGAGTTTGAGATGAAGTAAGATTCTTAACATTTGAAAGTTTGCCGGTAAAAAAAAAACTTTTGAAACTTTTAATTTGATATTTTAATGGGTTTAGATGACGGATATTTTGGTTACGGAAGGTATAAACATTTCATATTATCTCTCTTTCTTTGATTTTATCCGCCTCTTACGTACTATGAACTCAACCCTGCTTTCAACTTTTGACTTTGACTAGTTTTCACTTTCCACAAACACTTAGAAAAAGTTTTGAAAAGACCAACACAATACAACCACTTTTCTTGTGTTTTTCTCATCTTCAGGCTCATCTTGTCCGTTTTTAGACGGGTTAACGACGAGGTGGGACAGTATGGACTGATCTGTTTTGCCATTTCTATGACGTTTGTAAAAAAATCATTCAAAATTTAAGAGCGTACCTTCTCAACTTACATGTGCGGCCCTGTATGGTGAACTCGAAGACAGAGGCCACTTATTTTTTCAATGTGATGTATACGGTTGCATTTGGCTCTTGGTTTCAAATTGGTTAGGAATTGATTCGGTTTTTAATGGCAATATTTGCACTCATTCTTATCAGTTTCGCAGTATTGGAGGCTTTTCCAAAAATACAAGGATTGGTTATCTGGATTTCAGTGATTTTTGTTGTTTGAAAAGACCGTAATAAAAGAATTTTCCAAAACAAGTCAGATCATCTTGTGGTGCTTGCAGAAAAGGTGAAGCTCCAAACGTATTGGTGGTTGAAATCACACTATGTCTTGTTTGATTTTGATTATCCTTGTTGAAGGCTAAACTCATTATATTGTCTTCAAGCAATAGTGTAATTTTTTTGGCAAACTCGTCATATTTGAATGTGTATGGATCTCACAGAGTTACTAAATTAACTAGTGTGTACGAATGTCATGCACGACTTAATTTTTTTTACTATTGTTATGAGAAATTTTGTTGTAACTTATATATTAAAGTTCCAAAAAAATTGTACGCTCCATATAGGTTGTATCAAAACTATGTTTTTTTTTTGTTCATAAGTAAGTTTAGAAACTACTAACTTATATTTTTTGAACAAGAACTATTAACTTATATTATTAACAGCTATATATAAGATGTTGAATAAGAGTCCACCGATAATGGTTATATGAGGTGCCGTTTAAGGTAGGAGACCGTATTAGGTCTCCTATCGTGGGAGACCCCATATTTTTTTTGGGACAACTTAAATGACTTGTTTTTGTAGGTGATGCACATTGTTTACCTAGTATAGGAGGTAAAAAAGTATATAAATAATTCTTATAATAATTTCATGTCCATTATATTACTTTGCTCTTACCATAAAACATATCATTTTATTTTTTAAATGATTTCTAATATTTTTTAGTTGGAATAATTACGGTCCAATTTATTAGAGTTAATTAACACAGTTTGAGTTAATTTTTGTAAGAGATATTTACAATAATATTCTACACAATTTTGTTAAAAAAAATACAAATTTTACACATTTTTTGGATAAATTCAAATATTACACATGAATTGACTTAAAAATAGAGACCAAATTTGATGATTAAAATATTTATAGGGACTAAAAATTGAAAAATAATTTCAGAGGAACTAAAATGAAAAGTTAATATATTTATAGGGATCAAAGATATATTTATTCCTATTTAAAAATATCATAATATTCTTTAAAAAAATACATAATATGTAATTACTAATATTGTTTTTATTTATAATTATTATATAGTTTTATCACTAAAACTAAATCAGAATTAATCAAAGCGTATAAGCTTGCTGGGATTTTTTTCAATTTTTCCAACATTTCCAAAAACACCCTTTGTTAAATATAATTCCAAAATCAATTTGATTTTTCAAAATCAATATATATATTAAAAAAATAGAATTTTAGTGGGTCAAGTAACCTGCAAATCTCTACCATTCAAAATATTCTTAGTGCATCTAATGGTTGACATCCATTTTACAAAAAAAAAAAGGTTCAAGTCTCCTACGGTAGGAGACCTAAACAGGTCTCCCGCCGTAGCCACAAACTACGGCTAGCCGTAACAAATTTAGCTTTTATGGCTTGATCAATTGTCTTCCTTCATCATTGGGCGACAACTTTGGAACTTAATGTTGCGAAATATAAAGTATAAACCTACTGAATTATTAATGGATGTCATTATCAAACTAAGCACCTTGTTGGATACGAACCATGTTTTAGGTATAATAATGCAATCCTTATTTAGTTAATTGTTAAACTTTTTTTTTTTTATGTGTAGTCTTCTTATATGTATATGTTGATATTGATGCCGACTTGGATATCTTGAGGGTAAGATGTTCGGATTGTATAATCCGAACATAAATATTTTTCGAATACAATAGGGCGTGTGAAAAGAGAGTAAAATGGGAAAATAAATTGTCTTTTTAAAATTCTAATCAGGACAAATTGGCCCTTTATTATTTTGTTTCGGATCTGTTCCTTAACTATAAGGCTCAAGTAATCGCTATCATTGTGTCATACCCAACAAGACACGAAAGTTTTACCCTATACCCTTACATTTATAGCTTCACCCCTACATTTTACATAAAATACATGTTTTACCCTTATGTATAATGTTAAAACTCAAGAACATGTTAGACTTTTTATATGCTTGAATGTTGTAGGTATTGTAACCTTCTTCAATCAACATTGGTCCTTTATGTAGAGATTAAGTAGATGACCGTTGTGGAAGAAATCACTGTCTTAAACACCTGAATGAATGCTGAGATGTCATGGAGATTTGGAAGTCAACACTCCAGTCATTAAATTTCATCAATGATGATCTTAAATGAGTAATGAGCTTTATTCCCTTGAATAAGTTAGAATAAACATTCCTTCTTTTAGACACTAGTTGTTGCACGAACCGATGAAGTTTTACAGTGTCATATGCTTGGTACATAGGATCCTACTTCATAAGATTTGTACAATAGCATTAACTTTAATAGTTGACCTTAATCTTGGTGCAAAGTTTTGTCTTTATCTATGACATAGTGCTCATCAAGGTCCAGAGCTTCCAAAAACTTAGCGTAGAAAGCAACACGAGTCCAGAGCTTTGACCAAGTGCAAAGCTTTGACTTCATGTCCAAAGCTTTGACTTGGTGCAGATGTAGTGCTTCACTTGTACTTAAACTTTCCTGCACTATTAAACGCACATTAGAGAATTCTAATTGTTCTCAAGTATGCTTTTGTATATTGCTAGCTTTTGTTATCATCAAAACTTTGAGAGCTTTGTTCAATTAACCAATTTTGGTCTAACAATAGTTTTGACTATATAATCTTGCCACATCTCCTTCTCTATAACCTTCCATAAGTTGCAAGTCTTTCAAACATTCACGACCATGAGGCAATCAAATAAAATATGTGTTGCATGTTCGTAATTACTAGTGCATACCACACATTCTGTCTGACAATTTATTCCTCTATCTCTGAGCCTCGCCCTTGTTAGGACACAACCTCAAGATATTTACCAAATCAAATTTTTCACCTTTGGAGACAACTTTAACTTCCAAATACTCGTCCATTGGTCAGGTCGTTGCAAATAAGAATTATCCGCAATCTCCTCCAAACAAAAACAACATACATTTTTAACCATATAATGCCTAGTTTTTTCCTTTTTCCAAATAATCTCGTCCTCTACTACCGATGGGAATAAATGCGCGTTCAAAATACTCTGAGTTGTAGCATGATCAAAACAATGTTGCTCCAAGTGATGGTTCCACATATGATTTTCATGTTTAATGAACATATGTGCGTGAGCCTGTTGACCCATTGGCAGTGGTTGGTCTTCACTTGATATAGACACTCCATCTCTAAGCCATGGAGCATAAAAAACAGGGATATACACAAACAAACCTATTTTCCACCTTGCACATGTTTTGACCACTCTCTTTGCGGAAAGTATACTTTGTCAAACAAAGCTTGGTTTGCCTCCAAGTTTGGATTCAAAATAGTTACTACTTAGAAAATACCGAGCTTTAGAAATCCTAGATACTAGACAATCCGGTTAGGTTTGTAATTTCCAACCTTGCTTTCCCAACATTGCTAAGTTAAAAGTTGTCAAATCTTTAAAACTCATACCTCCAAAAAATTTGTGAATTGTAAGCTTGTCCCAAGATAGTCAATGTATACTTCTATGAGTAGCTTAACCATATGACCCCGCCAAAAACATTCAACATTTTCTCAATAACATTGATTATCTTGATAAAAAAATAACATTGATTATCGTGGTAGGGAGAAAAAAAAATACTCATAACATACAACATAATAGTTTGGAGAACATACTTAATCATTACTAACATTTCATACATTGATTCACATCTTTATCCAAGAACACATGGATGAGATGATAATAAATATCTTTCGGTTTAACGAGAGGTCTTGAGTTTGAATAAAACCCTGAAAATCTTAGTCATTGCAATTGCGCACAAAGATACCGGATTAAACAAACTTTATAATTCCTGAGTTATGGCTAATCTTTCAGGAAAAAAAAACTTTATAATTCATGTGTTAGGGCTAATCTTTCAGAACAATCTGTCACAGTTTATCTCCAAATGAAAGCCTTTTCAAATTTATAAAATACCCAGCAACCTAAATGGACAATAGCGAATCACCATAAAGAATATTATTGTAAATTGCAAAATACAATATATGGTAATAATCCTTCAAAAAAATATATGGTAATAAATTAATCTCCATCGATTGACTATAATAGGAGATTTCCTAAAATCTCTATAATTCAAAGACAGAATATTATAAGAGAAATATTATGAAAATATTCATTTCATAATTTTACGCATTTTAAAAGAAAAATAAAAGATTCTCCAAAAAAAAAAAAGAAGAAGAGAATGAAGATCAATTAAAAGCCAACTGAAAATTGAAAGTGATACTTACGAGTTATTTTGGAATGAGAGTATTTTCTAAGGTTAACCGATTATCAAGAATGAGAAGAAGCGTTTTTAGACCTACATCGTTCTAGTGCGGCACAAAACCAACTACAACATGCAATAGTGTGATACACTCAAAATAATCTTTTCTTTTTTAGCCCTAATTCAATTTGACCACTTAGGCTTATTTTGGTTATAATAATAAAGTTTTTCTTTGACTTTTTTTTTTGGAACTATATATCTTTCAATTTTGACAGACTTCTCATCTACACCTTAGAAATGCAGGTATGTTCAATATGCTGACCGATCTATCATCCGATTATACTAAATACAATGACTACATCAATACTATATATTTTTTTCGCCAAAAAAATAGTTGTCTTCAATTTTCATAATAAGATCTGATAGTTTCTATGCAAAATCAATAAAAATTTGGCAATTCAACTTATCTACATTAATATACCTCTATACTAGTTGTTTTGTAGGTGAAAATATCTACAAGTGAAGCATGTCGGATAATTTGAAGAAAAGATTATAGCCTACAGCAACAAATTACTCAACATATTTACAAGTGGAACATGTGAGTCAGCTAATTTGATATTCTAATTTTTCAAAATTATCAAACTTATGTCTGCACATTACACACAGTCGGGTAGCACTTGGGTGACATAGAGTTGGATGACATTGGTGACATTGGTCAATCACAATGTCACAATGCTTGTATTTCTCTCTCTTTCACAAGCATTGTGACATTGTGATTGACCAATATCATCAATGTCAACCAACTTTATGTCACCCAAGTGCTATTCCACACCGTCACACACATCTGCAACCATACAAATAATACAGGTACCTTTTTCTGATTCATAATTTGTCCATTATGTTTTCAATTGATTTATATGACTCTTTTTTTTCAAGCAATTTATATGACTATTTATTAATACATTAAAACTCTTTCAATTTTAAGATTGTCCATTACTATTTCTTTTCTAACCTGTACAATTTTGTACAGCTTAAAGGGTAATAAATGCATAATTTTTGGGGTTTTCCTATGTCTTATTAATGAGTCATTTAATTAACATTTTCTTAAAAGTTGTTTTTTTTTCTCTCTCCTTTTTTTTGTTCGTGAAATGCTCTCTCTTATTTTGACAATTGCCAATGAACAATATATCAAAGTGCCCTTACCATTCATACAACTAGTTTTTTTTTTGAGAGACCCATACATACATAGAGCTCGTTGAAATTTCAACTTTTGTCGGTCATATATGCAAGTTCCATCGATCAATATATTACCCTACAATCAAATTTTAAATGAAATAAAATATTGTAAATTAGAGAGGAAAGAATAGCAATCCTTGACATTGATTTTTGTTTAGTGGAAAAAAGAAATACTGACGAAGGTTAAGGGGAAATGGATGAATCACAATTCATGGGATGCTTGATTAAAATTGACGAAGATTAAGACTCAGGAAGGAAGGTCTGTTCGTTAGCATTTCAGAAAAAATAGGAGAGAAAAAACAAACATCTTTTTAAAAAGAAAAAAAACTAATTAATTGACTCATTAATGAGACATAGGAAAACCCCAAAAATTATACATTTATTACCCCTTAAGCTGTGCATGATTGCACAGGTTAGAAAAACCCTTTTTTTTATAACACTTTTTTCCTCCAATTATTTATTAAAAAATAATTAATAGAGAAATTATGTTCATGCATATAACGCATGCAGTGAGTGCCAGTCAAAAACAGTTGTAATATCTTTTAATGGTATTACAATTCAATATAGTAATACTTTAATTGCATTTATTCCTCTACGATTTCCTTTTTTGTTTTCCTTTTTGGGTACAAACCTTTTCTGTTTTCATATATTTTGACACGATTTCCTTTTCCATTTACATAAATATAAAAATAATATGATTTTTTTTAGACAGATTTTTTTTTAACTCTCCAGTTTCTAGAAAAAATGATCCATAGTAATCCAAAGTTCAGTAATAAAGTTTGACCATTGACCAAAAATTGTTTCAACCAAAACTATGATTTTTTTTATATAATAAATATAATAATAACAACAACAACAAGTAATTTTATATAATAACTATAATAATAACAACAACAACAAGTAATAATCTTGTAAAAAAAAAACAATAAAAATACTACTATATACTTTCTCTAAAAAAATAATGATAATACTATATAGTTATAGGTTACTTCTCTCAAAAAAAAAGTTATAGGTTACTTGGTGATTATTTATAAAACGATACATTATTATTATATTATCTTATAATTAGTTTTCATTTACTTTTTAAAATTATTGAAAAAAGGGGAAAAATAAAAATAAAAATCACATTCATAATTTTTTTTTGACGGAAAAAATCACACTCATATAATTATTAGGTAAATAAAAAATATTTGTTGACCTTTAACATATGTGCATAAAAAAATTAAATATTAAAATCAAAGAATTGCAATCTACAATTTTTGTGTGCAGAGTTTAAAAAAAAACTCTTTTGTTTGCATCTTTCATAAACAAAACTGAAAACTCTTTGTAATTGTAACAAATAACATTTTTCTATTTATATAAAAAATATTCCTCTATCGAATAATATTTTTACTTTGCGAATATGTTTAATCATTTAATTAATTTCTTGGGCCAATCATCTAATCAAATCATGATAGTAGCCAACTAATGAGATTATTGACATCCATGATTTCTATATTTACTAAAAAATTAATGGGTTTTTATTATTCCATAATAGTTGAGTAAAGATTTATATGAAGAGTTTACTTAGAATAATAATATTAGTCAATCACATTCTCTAGGGTTTAGATTGGGTTTCCATCACTTATATTTGATGAGGCACTTATAATTTTGTGCTTTGGAAACAAGTGACTGATCTACTAACAATGACATCTATGTTCCGACTTAAGATTGGTCACTTGGATCCAAAAGTCAATTGGAAATTGCAGAATTCAAATCATCAACGACGAGGAGTACAATTCTTGAATCTTCATGGCAAAAATAACGCAGTCTCTATTGTTTCCAATCCCTCCCACAGTGACAAACTCCAACCTATCAGGTTCCTCACTTTCACTATTTTTCTTTTTAATTTTATGCAATTTTATGAAATTTGTATGCTATATCATATATATGATTCGTTACATAAGTAGAAGAAAAGTACTTTTCATAGAATTTATATTAATTGAATTTGTTACACAAGTACTACAATGATATGTGGCACATAAAGATCAACATAACGAAAATGGCGAATTGTTTTTATGCCAACACAAGACAAAATAATATTTTATCAAACGACTCTTATAATTGAACATCCCAAAATTTTATACAGTTATTCAAGATATTATTTACTCTCTATCACTCTCTTCCTATCACATCGTTAACATATCATATCTATCAGATGCTTCATCTATTTTTATTTTTTTCATCTTTCAAGCTGGTCGATTGATTTTTGGGTGTCTAGCGAGCATTTCTTTCCTTCTACCCATTTCGTGGTCTCAAAACTTTAAAACAAACAAACAAACTAGCCATTCACCAATTATCATAATCAATTTTAAAGCTGAATTTTTATAATTTTAGACAAACGATTATAGATGAATTTTTTTAATGGAGAAAAATTTAGGTTAGAGTAGAAACAAGGATGTACGATCGGGGATATTTTCAATTTCAGAGGTGCCAGCTGCACTTGGTGATTCTAATTCTAAATGACTTTATTATCTTTAATTACCAAATATATTATTTTTTTTTAGATAAAACCAAAGATATTTTCCAGTAAAAAATTCACGTTTCTCCTTGAATTTTCACTAAAGAAAGGGGTAATTTGAGATGTAATTTGATTTGATTTATTTAAAAGACAAATTGAGATTATTTCTGTAAACATATCATTTGCAGTAAATTCTTTAAATTTCAAATCCGGAATAATTATCTTTGATTTCTTCTGATATAATTTTCTAGTATTATTGCCTTTTTGTTTTGCAATTGTAATTCCAGGATAATCAAACATAGAGAACAAGAACTAAATACACACTACTTAAGAAGAAGAAAAAAACTAAATACACACAATAGAGCACATGCTGTATTATTCGGCACCCCAATCAATTAGGAAAATTTTCTTTAGATATTTTTATAATAACACACGTTTTCATATTCTTTCCACTAAATAATATTGATGGGGGTATTGATAGAAAAAATATCTCTCTTTGGGCCTCTATATTGACAGATTTGGGTTCCATTAGGTCATAATATTTTTCATTACTTTTCTCACACTAACTGTTTTTCGCGCACCCTATTTTTTCTTCAAAATTCCATTTGTTCGGATTCTATTATCCAAACATTGCTTCAAATGCTATAATCTAAATTGTGTAAAAATTGAAGGTATGCAAAGAACTATGTTGATGCTTGTCCAAAGCTTCTAAATATATGGTTTGGAAAGTAAAATCCAAAAACTTTTATAATACTTCATAATATATAATCTGAAATTTTCCAAACCCCCCAAAGACCATTTTAGAGGCAAATTGTAGTGTGAAAATACACACATTTTAGATTAGAAGCAGAACCTCTGTATTTTGGTTGATACCTTTGTTTTTGCAAAACAACAAATCCGGATTGATCTAAACATGCATACATTCAAATTATAAGCAAATACTTTGAGGGAAACAATATGAAATAACACAAATTAAACACAGGTTGTACAAAGTAGCACAATATCCATAGGTTACATCAAAATATTCAAACACAAATTAAAAGCATAAATTGTTCAATTGTTACATCAACATAAAACTACTAGGTAGCATGGCCACCCCCACGACCCATACCACCACTATGACACCTACGACGATAAATCTTCCCTCCATAAACCTCTTGCAAAATTGCACTCCCTTGATCCAGCACACCGCCGCTCATGATGGCTAAGACATGGGCTCTGATATGCCCTAACCTTACAGTCATGTATAGTCACTGACAGTCTCCTTCCTCCTCATAATCAATCTCATCAAGGGCCTCTTGCACATGTGTCCTCGGGATATGAACATCCTCCAACGGAGTTACAATGTATGGATGTGAAATGGCAGAAAACCATCTCATGGACACAAAAACATAGCATATAGTTCACATTAAAAATATTACACAAAACTTTAAAGTTATAGAATCTTACTACTCCATTAGACATGCTCTTGACCACGTGAACATGATACATGATGAGCAAAGACAAGTAATGTGGGCCACCAAGATAGTCATCCATCGGTTGTAGCTCCACCTCCTTTTGTGGTTGCTCATCATCATACACTTTCTCCACCTCCACCTCTTCTTTCTCGGGTTGGGGCGAGCCTCAGGCTCATTGACATGAGATGTTCCGGAGCCATTAGCATGACGGCCCCTACCATGCCATCGCGGCTGCCCACTCTCCCTTCTGTTTCATTCCTCGCCATCCACTCTCACCTAACAGAAACAATCATGGTAGTTCTTTTGTTTTACTGTGTTCCATATCTGAAACATGCAAAATCATATATACATATAATGGTATGCCACATTAAAGGTAGGGGCTGAAACAGACCGCAACATAAAAACTCGATTTTGTTTAACTCGAATCCACACCACATATCTCATGGGAAAATTGTTGGTCCCACACTTCACAGAATACAATAGGAAAATGCAAAAATATTAATAATTATTTTAAGATCATTTCCCTAAAAAAAATTTATTTTACGATAATTTGTATGTCATTTGAATTGTATCCCTTAAAAGAACACCTTAGACACCTTTTTATTTATCTATGCTAAATATGACGCAAGTGTGAGTTGAGTTGGCCTTAATTAAATGGTTTTTTCTTTCTCTGTATTATTCTTTGATGAATTTGGCGTAATTTATTTCTATCAAAAAAAAAAAAACTCTTTTCTTCATCTTTAATCCTTACAATCAGTATCATTTTCATCTCAAGAACATCAAACCTTTTTCATCTCATTCATTCAACATGTGATTTTCATATTTTTCGTTCGAGAATCGAATCCTACTTGTCATTAGGGGTAAGTTACCCCCAATTTATCAAGAGATAATGTAGGTCTCATTGATAGGTTTTTTTTTCTTACAATAAACTACCATTTTCACCTCAAGAACATCAAACTTCTTCATCTCTTTCATTCGACATGTGATCTTCATGTTTTTTGTTTCAGAATCTAACCTAGGAAGTAAATTACTCACAATTTATCAAAAATATCACCTAATTAAATTGTTCAACTCTCCATTGAATACCTAAGCCTGCCTACGTGGAGAGGACATATTTAACTCAGAGAAATAAAATAAAGAGTAGTAGCCCCAGGTAGGCAATAAGGGAGGTAAGGATGACATGAATAAAACCTAACTCCCAACTATAATCGAAACCCATGCTATAATCAACATTGATATCAAACCTCCCACCGATTTAATTAAATGAAATGCTACCTATGCTTACTCATCTCCTTCTTTTCTTTATTATTAAATAGTCCAGCCTCTTGCTTTCACTTCCCCAACCTTCTCAACAGGTGCTATGATGATCACATATAAATGATATGATACATCAAACATTCAACACCAAAAATGTCATATGTTTGAAATGGGAGAATAAAAATTTCCCCTTTTATATACAGAAATGATAGCGACGGATGTTATGTAAGTGCAAGAAATAGTATTCTTATAATATTATTCTTTCTCATCAAACTTAGGAGTACCCTTAAACTTATTTAAGCGAATTATTTTTCATTATTCAACATTAATAATGGTTGTTTTAAAAAATAATAACTAATCATTAATATTGTTGGTTATTTAAAATATTGAATTTCATGTCTTTGTCAGGAAAAATCATACATATGCTCTTATTTTAAAACAAACACAGCCATATCTCCTTAATGAGCAACTTATTTTAAAGAGTAAAGTAACTAATCTTAATAATTGATGATATAAATTAACGATTAAGATTTTATTAGTTCACATGCATGACAAATTATACATATTTAAAAGGTCAACTCTTGATTTTTTTTTTGTTTCACTTTTGCATCAATATTCCAAGAAGTTCATTTTATTTTGAATGACATTATTATACCTTAAAGTTAATAATAAAGTAAAAAGTACATTGTACAAGAAAAGAAAAGTACACGACAACATGGCATTAACACATATGCAACAATGTTCCTACATTGATTTAAGATTATGTATGAAGTCGCGCAATTGATAGGTTATATGTAAATTTTACATTAAATTCTTAAGTATTTGATGATTCTTTTTGATATTGGATGAGGGGATATGACAAACCTCACTTGTGTATTTGATTATATAGTGATAAAAATTGTTTGATTCTAATGATTATATAAAAATTGATTCTGCATGAAAATAAGTTGAAGGAAAAATCAATTCTAAAATAAATTTTTCAAATTTCTACTTCAATTTTTTTTACACAATTTTTACTTCAAGTTAGAATTAGTGTGTTTGGTTTAGCTTCTATTCACAAAAGATGTGTTGAGGTTCTTTCCACATTGGAAAACAAGAAGCTACTAGTTGTAACTTTATAAAAACATGAGTCTACCTACCCTCCCACCACTATTCTAGACAAATGCTTAACATATGTTTTGGTATTACGGTGATTATGTTAGAATCATGACAATCCACTGTGATACGAAACATAGATTTGATATATTGTTGATATTTGAGTGGTTTGTCAGAATCACAATGATCCACCATGATTTTATAAATATACCCACCATAATACCAAGCATAAGTTTAGTATATGTTGGATATATGAAGTTTGTCAAAATTACAAGGAGCCACTATGATTTTGTTAAAGCTACATATGTATCTTTTGAATATCACAATGTTTCATGAGACTACCACGGTCCAAACATCCACTCGATTCAAAATTGATTAAATCCGTCTATCCGAGAATAACCAAATATTTTGAAGTCAATTCTACACTTCTGAATTGAATTATGACTTTAGCCAAAAATACATTAATGTAAACTTTTATTTATAAAAATAAATAAATACTTCTTTTAAAAGAATAACCAAACACATATTAATGTATAGAGGGGCTGAGATTTAAACCCCAGACACCTCAATTCTCCATATTTACTTGGAAAAAAAACACATTAATGTAAAATGTAAACGTTTATTTATAAAAATAAATAAATACTCAAAAACATGAATTAGGCAAAAGAAAGAAAGAGTTAAAGGGGGTGATGAATGTTGTTGTTGGGATGAAATGAAATTGTATCATTTATCCATCCAAATTTGACTGAATAGGAAGAAGGGTTGGTGGGTGCTACCGCCAGCAAACGCATAGTCAATAGAGGCACCCACCCCCACACACATCTTCATCACTTCATCATTTCATCATATACAAAAACAAAACTATCAATTCAACTACCACCTCAACTCCCCTTAACACTATTTATTCAATCATTCTTAATTCAATTATTATCATTATACACCAACAACGTGCATTTCATTCTTAATTCACAATCCCTTTTCTTAGTACCAATCAATATCCAATCTTTTTTACTACCACAAATTATTATTACAGTGTTGAATAGTAATTACTTATAGCAGCCATATTAAGAGAGAGAGAAAGTGGGTAGCTGGGAACTACTTCTACTGCTAGTAGTATTTAGGAGAGAGAGAGAGAGAGAGGTGTTGTGGCAGAGACAAGTACCACGTGCTATCTTAATTCGTAGTATTCAAGACATTCATCAAACGTTAAACCAAAACCAAACCTACCCTCTTCTTAGTTTGGTTGGTTTTTGCATGATCATCATTTACATGCATTCATCCCAACACTTTTTTCACCTTCTATAACCTCTTCAATTCAATGCTTGTTTTTCTCAAACACCTACAACAAAATTCTGTAGCAAATTAAATATTACAAAATTGTTGATTTTTTATTCCAAGGTTTGTGTCTTTCATCCATTTCTTCTTCTTTTTATCTGTTTTTCTTTTAGTGATTGAGTGTTGATTATTTTTTGTGCTGATGAAGTTTAGAAAGTACTATGCTTAGGTGAATTTGGTATTGTTTATGAAGGAAAAAAGGGAAAATTTTTATGCCCAATTTGTTTAGAATTGTTGAAAAAATTGTTTTTTTGTTAAGTGGGTTGGTTTAAATTTTCTATGGTATGCTAAATCACAAGGTGGGGGTGATTGCAATCATTGGATTCTGCTTTTTTTGGGATTACTGATTGCATCTGAAAGTGAGAGTGATGGAGAGAGAAAGACAGAGATGCTGAAGTATTAGGTTGTGTTTGGCTGTTTTTATACTTCAGTGAAAGCTTTAAGTTTGGGATTGATGGATTTGTAATAGGATTAATGGGTAATGTTCTGATTTTACAAAATGAGTTCACCTTATCAGCTATAGTTATGAGTGCTTACAAAATTTGAGTTTCTTAGCAAGTCCATTTATGGTTGACCAAACAGAACCTAACAATTTTTAATTATTTTGTTCTTTTTACTTTGTATCAATCTTGCAAGATAAGTTAAGATGGATTTTTTATTTTTATTTTTATATTGCTTGTTTATATGTTTTATCTTGAGTTTCTTCTATACAAGAAAGCTCTACATGAATAATTCTCATGAAAGTTTTCTGGATTTCTATTAGTTAAGAAGCAATATCAATTGGAGCAAAGAAAAATAAAACTAACTTAAATTTTTTATTTATTTTTACTGTGTAGTATATTGGAGACAGCTAGAAGGAGAACAATAATGGCTAACGCAGGGCGTGGAAATGGATACTTAAACGGTGTGCTACCGAGTAGGCACCCTGCTACTACAACTGAAGTAGACGAATACTGCAATGCCCTTGGAGGAAACAAGCCGATTCATAGCATATTGATTGCAAACAATGGAATGGCAGCAGTCAAGTTTATACGTAGTGTTAGGAGCTGGGCTTACGAAACGTTTGGCACAGAAAAAGCTATCTTGTTGGTTGCCATGGCAACTCCAGAGGACATGAGAATCAATGCAGAACATATCAGAATAGCCGATCAATTTGTGGAAGTACCTGGTGGGACCAATAACAATAACTACGCCAATGTGCAGCTTATTCTAGAGGTGCGTGATTTTGGCTTCCTGAGGTTTGATACTTCCAAGTAATTGTTAAAGTCGATTTTGTCAAGTTAATGTGCAACAAAGCATGAAAAGAAATTTGTACTTGGACATGTTTATTTGTTTTGTACTATTCTGCTTCATGTGAGATTTCGGTGTTTATGTAGTTACGATTATTTTGACCTACATAACTTATAAATTTTGCTGACGGCCATGCAATGTACATTCCAGATTGCTGAAATAACTCACGTTGATGCGGTGTGGCCTGGTTGGGGTCATGCATCAGAAAATCCTGAGCTTCCAGATGCATTAAAAGCAAAAGGAATTGTATTCCTTGGACCTCCTGCTATATCTATGGCAGCATTGGGAGACAAAATTGGTTCTTCGTTGATTGCTCAGGCAGCAGAAGTTCCAACCCTTCCATGGAGTGGTTCTCATGTAAGTTTCATCTCCCGCTTTAGTTTATTTCTTTTGTATGGGGTTCGCAACTCATGACTTTGCAATTTTTTTGCAGGTGAAAATTCCTCCAGATAGCGACTTGATTACTATTCCTGATGAAATTTACCGTGCAGCATGTGTTTATACAACAGAAGAAGCAATTGCAAGTTGTCAAGTAGTAGGTTACCCTGCAATGATCAAGGCATCTTGGGGTGGTGGTGGTAAAGGCATAAGAAAGGTTTGCTTCTTGTGTGGTCAACTCTGTAGCATGTAGAAAATCATATAGTATCATGCCTATGAAGCACTGACACAGACACTAACATGTTGAAACTGATAATAATTTGAGATAAACTACATGTGTCAGTGTCAGGGGGAGAAACTTCAATATGAAATCTCGTTGCTACATAGATCAATGTTGATAATCTTGTGCCAATCATATTTTTGGTGTGTTTTGTCAGAAAAGTTTAGAAACTAACAGACATGTGTATATTTTAGGTTCATAATGATGATGAGGTAAGGGCATTGTTCAAGCAAGTTCAAGGTGAAGTTCCAGGCTCGCCTATATTTATAATGAAAGTTGCTTCCCAGGTTAGATAAACCACTGAACTTTGATCTGAATGAGCATCAATCCTGGAGTCTTGATTATATTCTGACGATCTCTCCTGTTTCCAAATAGAGCCGACATCTTGAAGTCCAATTGATTTGCGATCAGCATGGAAATGTTGCAGCTTTGCACAGCCGTGATTGCAGTGTTCAAAGAAGGCATCAAAAGGTATGTAAATCCTCTGTTACTACACCAAATTGTCATGGTGGAATGAATCTCGGTAATGACATAATCAATTATTTGTAACAGATTATTGAAGAGGGTCCCATTACTGTAGCACCTCCAGAAACGGTGAAAGAACTTGAACAGGCGGCTAGAAGATTAGCTAAATCTGTAAATTATGTTGGGGCAGCTACCGTTGAGTATCTTTATAGCATGGAAACTGGCGAGTACTACTTTTTAGAGTTGAACCCTCGACTACAGGTGTTGTACTATTGCCTTGATTTTAGGTCACACCGTAATGAATTTGTTTTTAGGTCACACTGTAATTAATTTGTTTTTCTCTTATACCTTGATTGCTTCTTCTTTTGACTCTGGTTTCTCCCGTTGTTTATGATTGATATGCTAGTATAGTATTCTGTTCGAAAATGGACACAGAAGCACTGTGTTCCTTATGATAATGCTTAAATTTATGTGTTGACATAGGAATTTGAGCACTTATATTTTGTTTTGCATTTGTTGATATATAGGTTGAGCATCCTGTTACTGAATGGATAGCTGAGATAAATCTGCCAGCAGCACAAGTTGCAGTTGGGATGGGTATCCCACTCTGGCAAATTCCTGGTACAGCTTCACACACACACACACACACACACACACACACACACACACACACACACACACATATATATATATATATTTCTTACTATTATTGCATTCTTCTTATTTACTTGATTTCTTACATATTTTTCATGTGCCTCACACTATCACTTAACAGAGATTAGGCGTTTCTATGGGATGGAACATGGTGGGGGAAATGATGGTTGGAGGAAAACATCAGTGTTAGCTACCCCTTTTGATTTTGACAAAGCACAATCTACAAAGCCAAAAGGTCATTGTGTGGCTGTGCGAGTGACCAGCGAGGACCCCGATGATGGTTTTAAGCCTACAGGAGGAAAAGTGCAGGTTAACCACTAAATCAAACAGCAATCTCATCCTTTACTTTATTCATCCCGTAACACGTACTGAGTTAAATATTTGTACAGGAGCTCAGCTTTAAAAGTAAGCCAAATGTGTGGGCTTATTTCTCTGTTAAGGTAAGTCTTCTATTTCTTCAATTTTGTATGTTTAACTTGAATGTCGAGGTACTAAATTTTGGCAATTATATGTTTGCAGTCCGGAGGAGGAATTCATGAATTCTCAGATTCTCAATTTGGTAAGTAGTAACTGTTATTTGTGATCTTCAAATGATGACGACAAACTGCAACTCATGATTTCTTTCTTTTTCTTGCATACGTGTATTTACACAGTTCCCAATATTATAGCTTATCTTCTATCAAATGCTTATATCCTATGTTTTTACCTCAGGACATGTTTTTGCTTTTGGAGAATCTAGAGCTTTAGCAATTGCAAATATGGTACTGGGGTTGAAGGAAATTCAAATCCGAGGAGAAATTCGTACCAACGTTGATTACACAATTGATCTTCTGAATGTAAATCTCTACCATGATGACAAATTAGTTTTATGGCAAGTTTTTATTCTGCAGAAGTGACATTATTACAATATTTTATCTCAGGCTTCAGACTATAGAGACAACAAAATTCACACAGGATGGCTAGACAGTAGAATTGCAATGCGGGTTAGAGCAGAGAGGCCTCCCTGGTATCTATCTGTTGTTGGAGGGGCACTCTATGTAAGCAAACGTTTTTTTAACATATTTTTCTCCTCGAGTTTTTGTTAGTTTCTCATCATTGAATTGATGACCTGTGCTTCCAATTAATGCAGAAAGCTTCTGCTAGCAGTGCAGCTTTGGTTTCAGACTATGTTGGCTATCTTGAAAAGGGGCAAATCCCTCCTAAGGTATTTTATCCAAATGGGAGGAACATGTGATTCTTAGTGGATCTAACTCCATTCTGATTTTCTAGTGATACTAATTTCTGTTGATAATTATGCCAGCACATTTCTCTTGTCCATTCTCAAGTTTCTTTGAGCATTGAAGGAAGCAAATATACGGTATGGACATTCTTTGTAATTCCCTTACCTTTGTTCACTTACGCTATCATAGGCAATGCTCAATTTGCATAAATAATTTTCCAAAACATTTTTCTAGATTGACATGATACGAGGAGGACCTGGAAGTTATAAATTGAAATTGAACCAATCGGAGATAGAAGCGGAGATACATACTTTACGTGATGGAGGTTTGCTGATGCAGGCAAGTATTGTTCTCTGAACCACCCATGTATTTATGCTTTTGTAGTTCTCACCACCACCGAATTATCCTGGACTTCACTCCCTTTGGTATTTTATACTGGTCCTTGTTCTGTATCTGATTCTTGATTTCTTAACCTGTGGTTCCTACTTGTTACAGTTGGATGGAAACAGTCATGTAATATATGCAGAGGAAGAAGCAGCTGGAACTCGGCTTTTAATAGATGGAAGGACTTGCTTGCTTCAGGTAAAACTAGTTTATTTCTACCTTTAAAAATTCTATTTCTTTTCATTGTTGCTGAGGTAACTAAACCCCTTTCATATGCAGAATGATCACGATCCATCAAAGTTAATTGGAGAGACACCGTGCAAGCTTCTGAGATATTTGGTTGCGGATGATAGTCACATTGATGCAGACACACCATATGCTGAAGTTGAGGTCATGAAGATGTGCATGCCTCTTCTTTCCCCTGCTTCTGGGATTATTCATTTCAGAATGGCTGAAGGTCAAGCCATGCAGGCTGGTGAACTTATAGCAAAGCTTGATCTAGACGATCCTTCTGCAGTAAGAAAGGCAGAACCCTTCACTGGGAGCTTCCCTATCCTGGGTCCTCCTACTGCCATTTCAGGTAGAGTTCATCAGAAATGTGCAGCAAGCTTAAACGCTGCACGGATGATTCTTGCTGGCTATGAGCACAATATTGATGAAGTGAGTAAATCTTTCCCCTTGATTCATTTACAAAGGAATCTGTCAATATTTTTGGATTCCATTATTATTCGAGACTTGTATATGCCTTTCTTATTAACAAGCTAGATATCTGTCTCAGGTTGTGCAAAGTTTGCTCAATTGCCTTGACAGCCCTGAACTGCCTTTCCTTCAATGGCAAGAGTGCTTTGGAGTTTTGGCAACCCGTCTTCCCAAAGATCTAAGAAATGAGGTAAAGGGACACCTTGCCAGTTATTCCATTTAATTTAATGTTTTCTGACGTGATCTGACCTGCCCTTGAACTAGTGTTTAAACTAATGTATGTGGTTTTTCAGTTGGAAGCTAAATATAAGGAGTTCGAAATTATTTCAAGCTCCCAAACTATTGATTTCCCTGCCAAATTATTGAAGGCAATCCTTGAAGTGAGTTGATGTTCCGGAATTGCTCATTCTGATGCTTTCCCCTTTTAATATGAATAAATAAATTCATGGGATGTATTTTGTACTGCAGGCTCATCTTTCCTCCTGTCCTGAAAACGAAAAAGGAGCCTTAGAAAGACTAGTTGAACCGCTGACAAGTCTTGTAAAGTCTTATGAGGGTGGAAGAGAGAGCCATGCTCATAAAATTGTTCAGTCTCTATTTGAAGAGTATCTTTCTGTTGAAGAACTATTCAGTGATAATATACAGGTTAGTATGATTATATGATAGCTTGTAGTAATATTATTTGCGCAATTTAATCTGCTATGACCTTTTGGCTTCTACCTGCCAAATTAGTTTTTCTCGATGATGTTCAAAGTGCGTGATTGGGTTTTTTTTTCTGTTATTTTCAGTTAACATTTTCAGTTATTTATTTTTCTTCATTTCCATGTTCATTTCATCGAACTAAGTTTTGCTTTATCATTCAGCTACTTAGAATCTAAGAAGCTATTTTTAATATAAAAGACGTGTTCCTAATCATTCAGTTTCTCTCAATATTCACAACATTTTCCCTTTTCTCTGATATCTAGGCTGATGTAATTGAACGACTCCGTCTTCAATACAAGAAAGATTTGTTGAAGATTGTAGATATCGTGCTCTCTCATCAGGTATGAACTTTTTAACTTCTCATCTCGAGTGATTTATTTCCTTGACATCCTGCTGACACGGAACAGAAATTATATTAACTGCATTTCTTGGGTTTCAGGGTGTCAAAAGCAAAAACAAGCTGATACTGCGACTAATGGATAAACTGGTTTACCCTAATCCTGCTGCCTATAGGGATCAATTAATCCGATTCTCCCAACTCAACCATATAGTTTATTCTGAGGTTAGTCCTGCTATATAGAGGGTTCTATGATCTGCATTATGTTATATTTTAAGGAGTCACAGTGTCTCTTTTAATTAATTTTTGTAAATTTTTTTGACTCAAATCCTGATTTGTGATCATCTTGATACAGTTGGCTCTTAAGGCAAGTCAACTGTTGGAGCAAACTAAACTGAGTGAACTTCGATCCAGCATTGCTAGAAGTCTTTCTGAACTAGAAATGTTTACCGAGGATGGTGAAAATATTGATACTCCGAAGAGGAAGAGTGCCATTAATGACAGAATGGAGGACCTTGTGAGCGCTCCTTTGGCTGTTGAAGATGCCCTTGTTGGCTTATTTGATCACAGTGATCACACCCTTCAAAGGAGAGTTGTGGAAACTTATATCCGTAGGCTCTATCAGCCATATCTTGTCAAAGATAGCATCAGGATGCAGTGGCACAGATCTGGCCTTATTGCTACATGGGAATTCTTAGAAGAACACGTTGAAAGGAAGAATGGGGTTGAAGACAAAACAGTGGTGGAGAAACATAGTGAGAAGAAATGGGGAGTGATGGTTGTAATTAAATCTCTTCAATTTTTGCCAGCAATTATCAGTGCTGCATTAAGAGAAGCAACCAATAACTTTCACGATCCACTTAAAAGTGGTTCTGGTGACTCAAGTAACCATGGTAATATGATGCATATTGGATTAGTGGGCATCAACAACCAAATGAGTTTACTTCAAGACAGGTACAGTTTCTGAAATTAATATTGAACCTGATTTTTTTTTGTATTATTATTTTTTTAATTGTCAAAGCACCAATGGCTGTATCATAGTATAGCTTAACTTTTTGGTCTTTTGCAGTGGTGATGAGGATCAGGCTCAAGAAAGAATTGATAAGTTGGCCAAAATACTCAGAGAGCAGGAAGTAGGGTCCATAATACATGCTGCAGGTGTTGGAGATATTAGCTGTATCATACAGAGGGATGAAGGGCGTGCTCCAATGAGGCATTCCTTTCACTGGTCATCTGAAAAGCTATATTATGTAGAGGAACCTCTGTTGCGCCATCTTGAACCTCCCCTATCCATTTATCTTGAACTGGTTAGTTATTTCACGTTTCAGGTCCTCGTTTTATTTTAGAATGTGGGAAAGAAGCATATTCCACTTGTACTTGCTCTTTAACACATAAATATTTATCTGATTATAGGACAAGCTTAAGTGCTATGAGAATATTCGCTATACACCATCTCGAGATCGTCAATGGCACCTCTACACGGTTGTGGATACCAAGCCACAACCAATTCAAAGAATGTTTCTTCGAACACTTATCAGACAGCCAACCACAAATGAAGGATACTCTTCTTATCAAAGACTGGATGCAGAAACGTCCCGTACCCAATTGGCTATGTCTTATACTTCGAGGAGCATTTTTAGGTCCCTAATGGGCGCAATGGAGGAGTTAGAACTTAACTCACACAATACCACCATCAAATCTGAACATGCTCATATGTACCTCTATATCATACGCGAGCAGCAAATAGATGATCTTGTGCCTTATTCCAAGTAATTATGATTACAAAATTCTCCATATATATACATTCTTTTATTAGCATGTAGTAAAGAAGATTTCATCTGGTTCTTACATTTTGGATGTTGATATCAGGAAAATTAACATAGAAGCTGGCCAAGAAGAAACAACAGTTGAGGCAATCTTGGAAGAACTGGCACAGGAAATCCATTCCTCTGTTGGTGTAAGAATGCACAGATTAGGCGTTTTTGTGTGGGAAATCAAGCTCTGGATTACAGCATGTGGACAGGCAAATGGTGCTTGGAGGGTCATTGTAAACAATGTGACTGGTCATACATGCACTGTACATGTAAGTTTTTATTTTCTTAAAAGTCTCGAGGAAAGCTTCCTGCATGCCACAACTTTCACTATCTATATTAATGGAGATTATTTGTAGATATTGATTTGATTTTCATGATTTCTAAGATATTGATTTGATTTTCATGATTTCTAAAATTCAGATATATCGAGAGATGGAGGATGCCACCACTCATAAAGTGGTCTACAGTTCAGTCACTGTAAAGGGTCCGCTGCATGGTGTACCAGTGAATGAAAACTATCAACCTTTGGGAGTAATTGACCGAAAACGTCTTGCAGCAAGAAAGAACAGCACCACATACTGCTATGATTTTCCCCTTGTAAGTGATATTTAATAAATTTAGTCCATGTTTCTTTTGTCTGTCTGTTTGCGTATGTACACCATCTCCTTTTAATGAGTGGATGACGAGTCAAGTCAAACTAGGTTATCTGACGAGAAATACTTTGTGCAGGCATTTCAAACATCCTTGGAACAGTCCTGGTCAATTCAGCAGACAGGAATTCAAAAAGCCAATGATAAGGATCTCCTAAAAGTAACAGAGCTTAAATTTTCTGAGAAAGATGGTAGTTGGGGTACTTCTCTTGTTCCTGCAGAGCGTGTTCCTGGACTCAATGATGTTGGCATGGTAGCCTGGTTGATGGAAATGTGTACGCCTGAATTCCCATCTGGAAGGACAATATTGGTTGTTTCAAATGACGTTACCTTCAAGGCCGGTTCTTTTGGCCCAAGAGAGGATGCATTCTTTAGAGCAGTAACCGATCTTGCCTGTGCAAAGAAAATACCTTTAATTTACTTGGCAGCAAATTCTGGTGCCCGTTTAGGTGTTGCTGAGGAAGTCAAAGCTTGTTTCAAAGTTGGTTGGTCTGAGGAATCTAAACCTGAGCATGGTTTTCAATATGTATATTTAACACCTGAGGATTATGCTCGAATCGGATCATCAGTGATGGCACATGAGTTAAAGCTTGAAAGTGGAGAAACCAGATGGGTTATAGATACCATTGTTGGCAAAGAAGATGGACTGGGAGTTGAAAACTTGAGTGGTAGTGGGGCCATTGCCGGTGCCTATTCAAGGGCATACAAGGAAACCTTTACATTGACATATGTTACCGGTAGGACTGTTGGAATTGGTGCTTATCTTGCTAGGCTTGGGATGAGGTGTATACAGAGGCTTGATCAGCCTATAATTCTTACCGGGTTTTCAGCATTAAACAAACTTCTTGGTAGGGAGGTGTACAGCTCTCACATGCAACTTGGTGGACCGAAAATCATGGCAACAAATGGAGTCGTTCATCTCACTGTTTCGGACGACCTTGAAGGAGTTTCTTCTATTTTGAAGTGGCTTAGCTACGTCCCTTCTCATGTAGGTGGTGCACTTCCCATTGTAAAGCCCCTTGATCCCCCAGAGAGGGAAGTGGAGTATTTACCGGAAAATTCATGCGATCCTCGTGCTGCCATTTCTGGAACTCTGGATGTCAATGGAAAGTGGCTGGGAGGTATTTTTGACAAGGACAGCTTTGTGGAGACACTAGAAGGATGGGCTAGGACGGTTGTTACAGGAAGGGCAAAGCTTGGAGGAATTCCAGTGGGAATTGTTGCGGTGGAAACACAAACAGTTATGCAAATAATACCTGCTGATCCAGGCCAACTTGATTCTCATGAGAGGGTTGTTCCTCAAGCCGGGCAAGTGTGGTTTCCTGATTCAGCGACCAAGACGGCCCAAGCGATATTGGATTTCAACAGAGAAGAGCTCCCACTTTTCATTATCGCAAACTGGAGAGGCTTTTCTGGTGGACAAAGGGACCTTTTTGAAGGAATTCTTCAGGCTGGTTCGACTATTGTGGAGAACCTTAGGACATACAAACAGCCCATATTTGTATACATCCCAATGATGGGTGAACTCCGAGGCGGGGCCTGGGTTGTTGTCGACAGCCGAATCAACTCCGACCACATTGAAATGTATGCTGAGCGAACGGCTAAAGGTAACGTCCTTGAGCCGGAAGGAATGATTGAGATCAAATTTAGAACAAGAGAATTGTTGGAGTGTATGAGAAGACTTGATCAACAATTGATTACTTTGAAGGACAAACTTTCTGAAGCCAAGAGTAACAAGGACTTTGGTGCATATGATTCTCTGCAGCAGCAGATTAGATTCCGTGAGAAACAGCTTTTGCCTTTGTATACTCAGATAGCTACCAAATTTGCTGAACTCCATGATACTTCATTAAGAATGAAAGCAAAGGGTGTAATCAGAGAAGTCCTTGATTGGCGTAACTCGCGTTCTGTCTTCTATCGGAGACTGTACAGGAGAATCGGTGAGCACTCACTGATCAACAGTGTGAGAGATGCTGCTGGTGACCAATTGTCATATGTTTCTGCCATGAACTTGCTCAAAGAATGGTATCTGGATTCTGATATTGCAAAAGGTAGTGATGATGCTTGGTTGGATGATGAAGCCTTCTTCAGATGGAGGGATGATCCAGCAAATTACGAGGATAAACTAAAGGAATTGCGTGTCCAGAGACTGTTGCTTCAGCTGACAAATATTGGTGACTCGGCTCTAGATTTACAAGCTCTACCTCAAGGTCTTGCCGCCCTTTTAAGCAAGGTAAAAAACACTTGTTATTATCTAGTTATTACATCAACTGTTTACGTTTATCATTTGCTTCATCATGTTTCGGAACATGGATACATGATTATTTGAATTTTCACGTGCAGTTGGAAGCATCCAGTCGCGATAAGTTGACCAACGAACTTCGCAAGGTACTTGGCTAGTAGATAGTGAATGCTCTTGTGATCTGCCCATGCACTCATGTTGTAGTGTTCACGTCGTTGATACATGACCATATCGAAATGTATCCATTTTACGATGTTATCATCAAATAGCAGCGTCCCTCGGAAAATGGTCTTTCACTTGAGGGATCAAACTGTAAATGACTTCAGTCTTGGATAGATATTTAATTTATGCAGTTAGGGATCACAACCAGCTTCACCATGTTTGGTCTATTTATTTGCTGGTTGATTGACTCTTTGCGTGTATCTGAATAAACATGTAATAATTTGTAATATTGATTATTTTTTATGAACAACAAAGTTTTGGGCAGTCACATATGCTTCTCAACAAATTTATAGTCTCTCATTGGCCGTGGATTTATGAATTTTTTTAGGCCAAAATATCAGGCTTTCCAACAAGTTTTGTTTGGAAAACTCAGACATTTTCGCCAACTTTGAACACTATCACAGCATAAAAAAACACGGTTTGTTTAAAAAAAGGAAGGGTTGATGAGTAACTGCAAAATTATGTAGACACCAAAATTTAGATTATATAAGTGGTTTCAAAGTATTTTTTTTATAAAGTAAATCAATTTTTTGATATTCTTATTTTAAATAGAAAAAATTACTTATAAAAGGAGTGCTATTAACATCAATTGTTAGATTCAAAAAAAAAAATCAATTGTTATTATTATTATGATTATTATTATTATTATTATTATTAGTAGTATTTGTATTATTATTTGTTATTGTCATTTTAAATAGCAAAAATTACACTGACCTCTCTGGAGGTTTTCTTAAACAACACGTAAACTCCCTCTAGTTTTTTAAAAACACTTGTTTCTAAAACTGCCCTCCAACACTTATAATCGGTTTGGATTATCGTGGATTAAGTCCTCCAAGGTTTGAGGCAAACTCTCCCTGTAAGGGGAGGACTGGAGGTAGCTGCCAATGTTGAAGTCAACCAGTATAAAAATCTCCGGTGTTGTTTTCTCTATTCTTACCATTCAATTTACATATATTTTAATTTGACCTTATTTTAAGAACACGAGAAATTTTTTTTAAATCCATCACAATTCAAACCCTCGTTTCTTGTGATTTTCTTGCCTTTAGGCAATACTCTCTTGCCTTGTCAAGTATATCAATTTTCTTGGTAAACTTTAATTGGTTTTATATCCGCAAACAAATTATTATCGAAGCATGCATAAGGTTATTTTTTATTGTTAGATCATTATTGATAACATTGTATTTAATTTATTAGTGAGATTTATTGATCCATGTAAAAACAATTGTGTGCATCGTAGACTTTGCCACTTTTATATATTAAATACATCGGTTCTTTTCGTCGGAGGTAATTTTATTTAAAACGTGTTGAACAGTAAATATGAGTATATCTGATCTCAATCAAGTTTTAAACATTAATTTGTCACTTTGTAAGAGTCTATCACCTTCCGTCAAATTCAACCTATACTTATTAGCATGCAAACCTGACCCTCTTTTTTCTTTTATCGATCTCTAATTTTTCTTCCTATCTTTTTTTTCCTTTTCACTTTTTATTTTACTCCTTTTATATTTTCTTCTCTCTCAAGATTATAACTATGACTACCGATTCAATATTGTTTATGTTACTATTTGTTGTTCTAAGTGATCATTACTTACGTAAAAAAAGTGATAATTACTTAAAGTTACAATTTTTACACAAAAATAATTGCAAAACAATTATTTTATTACGTAAAGAAGAGCAGCATTGTAAATAATTTCAATGGATGCAAAATTAAAAGAGAAAGAAAGTTACGTCAAAATTTGGTGTAGCACTTTTACCATTGGTTATACTCCCTCCGTCTCACAATAATTGTCTTTTAACATTTTTTATATTTCTCAAAATAATTGTTACTTTAAAATACCAATGCAGCATTTATTATTTTTTCTCACTATTATACCCTTATTTATTGAATTTCATTCAACTTAATTATTCCACTAACTACAATTAATAAGAGAATTATAGTAAACGATACTAATTTTACTATTGAATTCAACACAATTAATCATTTCCTTAATAATCGTGCACAAACTTTAAACGACTAATATTGTGAGACGGAGGGAGTATCATATATGAGTATATGTGTAAAATCTACGGTTGTTAAACTCATTTAATTTAATAAAAAATATAAAATTAAAATCAACATAACAAAATAAATTATTCTACTCTATTTTATTCATGTGATGAACCCTATTTTAAATAAGTCATACATATCTTCGTGAGCTTAACTAGCTTGGTTGATAATGACATTATATAATATATACGAAGATCATATTCAAACTCCAGACAGCATACTTATTCATCTTAAAAGATGAATTTCTAGACCATACATTATTTTAAGCATTGTTTTCCATTCCATTCTTGGAATCGAAGTTTTTTTTTTTTTGACAAAAGAATCGAAGTTTTAACCATGCGTGTTCAATGCTAGCATTGGTACCTCAAGTTTTGGTGCAATGAAGATAATTCAGTGTTGACCAAACAAAATATCTTCAAATTTTCGTGCACTGCCAACATATTTCCAATGCCAACATCCTTCATTGATGAAGTGGCAAAGAAAGTGAGGAGAATTGAGGGTTGAGACTTATTTTACTCCCTCCATTTTTTTATGAATGGAAAATAAATGACAACAAAAAAATGCAAGAATAGGGGATAACCATATTTCATATGGTTGTGGTTATGAATTTCGCCAACCAATCTGCATAAATGGTTACTCTTTTGGTATTTTGTGTTTTTAAAGGTTTCGGAAGATAACTTTCGAAGGTTGTTTTTCAAGATAAAGAGCAAATAGGAGAACCAAAAGAGCAACCATCATCTACATAAAGTGTGTTCTATACATACAGCGCCGATGACCCACCACAACATCTGCTGTGTAAAACGTGTTCTATACACACGGCACCGATGACCCACAACACAAACAAACAAGCTATAAGAATTTCTTACACACAAAAAGTGTTGAAAACTCAAATTCTAAGCTTGAGTTAAGAAGGATCTGATCTGACCAATAATTGGAGCATAAGGATGAGTCTCTGAGGGAAAGTTGTGTTATTATTGTTTGTGGTGTCTAAAGACGTCTCTGTTTTCCAATAGAAATGCAAAGAAAAACGCAAAGCTGCATTAACATATAGTTTGTGGCGTATTAAAGACAAAATGCATCTCAGGAGTTATAGTAATGTGTCTATATACCTTTATATATCTAAAATTCTAGTGACTGGGCACTCCATTTCTTTGGAGAAACAAAGAGAAACAACTCATGAATGAAGTTTTTATAAAATAGAACAGCTTCTCTCCATTAATTTAAATCCTAACATAATTATAACAAAAAATATGTGTGGATTATTACCACATGGCTCGGTTAAACGTAGTGGTTAAAAAACAACAAATTTACTCTTTTAAAACTGTCTGAAGAGGCAAAGAACTATCTACTTCTTTTGCAGCCTTGGAATTTGCTTCAGCAACTAGCTTAGACAAACCAAACATCTGAAATTGATCCAGAACCACACTATATCAGCAAATGACAAAGAATGTGGTGCAAATGAATTTAATAGGATACTTTGTTACAAAGTACAAACCTTCTTAATTGTTTTCTGAAAGCAGGTTTTGTGTTCATCCATAGAAGCATGAATAAACTCGTCAATGTGATCCTTCACATCCTCCAAGAATGAGGCTTCTTCATGTTTCTTCTTTCGACAAGAAGTGGCAACAGCAGCTGATGAAGTTGGCTTTTCAGCTTGGCTTTTCTGAGTGTCCATGATCTCTGAGGTTCCAATAGCTGTAACAAGTTATGCCCATAAGTGTCAATTATCATCAAATACTATGCTCTGCTATCTCTATTAACCAAAATATCAAAATGCAATAACAATGTATATTGAAGTTCTAGTGAGAGGCAGGATCTTAAACTCATGAAAATCAAAATGACGTTGGCAATGGTAATCAGTAAGAAATCCATACGTAATACTCAAAAGTTAAAAAGAACACTGTCTGTAAACAATTTAGAACTAACAACAAACACAAGTCATGCCCTCAAGGTAAAGAAAATAGCCAGATAAAATCAGACGTATTAACTCTGATGAGCTAAACTGCAAATTTTCAATTTTCTTAATGAATCAAATATCAACTCAAATAACATACTATCACCGAAATATTTAGAATCTAATCAGAAAACGAATATATAACAAGATTATATAATATTTAGGCTTAATTACATAAATGGTCCCTTAACTAATTATGAGATTTCATGTTGGTCCCCTTATTAATTTTTGTTCCAATATGGTCCCATAGATTTCCTCCGTCAGTCAAATAAATCCATTTTGTTAACTTTTGTTCAAAAACGTTAACATTCATCTTCCTCCTTCATTAACTTCATCCTCAAACCCAGAAAATTCATCATCTTCATAACCAAATCCAGAAAAATTAATAAACTTCAAAAATATTATCATCATCATCATCCAAAATTAACACAAATTTAAACCCAAAACTTAAACTCATGAATATTGAATTTTTAGTGTTGCGTGAAATAATAAGATCATGAAAAGAAAAACTGTAATGATTTAAACAGAATGTGAAATTAAAAAAGCGAGGTTCAGAGTGAGGTTATTATTCAACAACACATTAAGGCATTTAATCAAACAGGTTTAGTGTACAAAGCGAAATAGGGAAATATTGAGTTCAAATTCCGCTGATTTCAAAAGTAGAACAAATCCAAAACGAAAAGGGTTACTTAGATTATGCAGATTATAATATTGATAAACCCTTTTTCACTATTTACTTGGCGTCGCAAATGAACATAATACGATCAGTTTAAGGGATTGGATTTGGAAAAATGAGATGCTTAGGAATAAAAGTCGTACCTCAACGGTGATCGGAGGGAGCTTGGTGGCGGCAAGGGTGACGGGGCTCTGCGTTGGAAACACTATCACACAGTTCACGGTTTTGGGTTTAAATTTGTGTTAATTTTGGATGATGATGAATATAATATTTTTGTTTTTTTGAGTTTGTTAAATGAATGGATTTACTTGACAGGGTATAAGATAAGTTCTCATTGTCTCAAACACTAGAATTGTTGTTTCAGACCTCGTTGGTTTCTATTGATTAGATTAGCATTGTTGATGTGTATTTCATTTGACTTTTTTCTCTTGTAATACCATTAATGAACAATATTACTAACACTCGAAGCTACAATGTTCATCATTGTTGTTTTTGTTTTCTTGTTCTTGTGATTTTTGGGATTACTTTGGTTTTGATGTGCTTTCTTTAGGTGTATGAGGATTTGGTAATAATGATAGAGATGCTAATGTAATGCTGAAAATAATTCTATGTTGAGTTGCCCATGTATCATAACCATATGCTCGTTTTCATTTCTTTGCAATATTTTCACCTTTCATTTCGTTTCTTTGCAAAACCATATGCTTGTATACACTTTTACTTGTTTTCGTCTGATGTGAGATTTTCTTTTGTCCGTATGGAACCATAGTTCAGCTCATGTTTATTAGGTTCTTCAAGTCTTTTGTGCTAACCATGCTTATTAGTGTTTCTGATACTATGAAAGAGGATCATAAGTGATGAAGTAGGCATTCTTCAAAGTAGGCAGTGTCCACCAAGTAAAGATTTAAGAGCTTAAGGAAACTAGAGGTTAGTCTTTTGACTAAAACTGCACCAAAAAAAGTGCTAGGCAATCTTCAAAGTACATAACTTTTCTCTAGGTCAATGCAATTTTATCTAATTAAAAAGCTTTACTTCTACTTCATTTTTTCTTTTGCCCTGCATTGTCATTAGGTTGCAAAAGAAACACCAACAACAGTATCAAACATAATAGATCAATCTTCCAGTTCATTCTTCAGTGGATTAGCCTTCTGCTCGTAATATTTTACTTTCATTTGAACCACTGATTAAAAATAATTAGCAAGATGACGACGTGCCACAAAAATATGTATTAGTAAGATGACGATAAGCACCCATAAAAAAACATATAAGCAAGCAATTAAGATTAAGATAGCCTAATAGTGAGAATTTGGTTAGTTTTCAAGAAATCATTTCAAGCATCATTGTGACTTGTATTACAAAAATAACTGGGAAGCAACTTTACTCATAGCATTTCTAAAAAAAACTATACATAACTCTAGAAATACACATATGGATGACACAAAATCTTCATTTGTCTAGAAGTAGTACACTTTCGGATCGCACAAAAACTGACTGATACGAGGGTGGGAAAATTCCTCCCAAAAATAGTTATACATAGCACTGGCTATTTTGTCATAGTCGAAAAGGTCATTTGGTGAGAAAAGCAGGAAAATTATACAACAAAACTGATCCCCACGGCTTTAAAATATTAAATCCATGGAGGTACGTGTACTGGCCCAGATAGAGTTTTACAAGATTGAAAATATGCAAAAAATCACTTAGCACCATGTAGGGAGGGAACTGTATTATTATTTACCAATACAGAACTTGCCAAATATATTTGATAAAACCTCCTCGGATATATCTTCCCCACTTATCTGTCCAAGTGACAATGCAGCATCCCTCAAATCAATTGTCCAAAAATCCATAGGTAGTTCTTCCTGTATTGATGATTGTAATCTCACAAGTGCTTCCTTAGTCCGAACAAGCTGTTCACATTGTCTCTGCAGCATCAATCAAACAGATCAACACTTGGGGCATGTTTTGTTAGTCATAGAAAATAGAGAAATGCAACTAGCTAGACTTTGCATCCAGCTATGTCGTTGTTATTTTACATCTACCCATTTTCAAAAGTAAGCATAAACTCGCCTTTTACATCTAGTTTGATTTTACCAAAACATAGATTCGTGGTAACAGGCTCTCCCACTGCCTGATTGATTCCTTCCCAATGAAAAGGTTAAAAAAATTGAAGCTAGACTTTGTGAGAGAGACAGAAAGTCAATATGATATCATACCTGATTGACGGTCCATCTACGACCCCCAGCTGCAATGCCATCCATACCCACAATCTCTAAGACTGCCCTCTCTAAGTCTTGCAATCCTTGACTGGTTACAGCACATGTAAACACTTGTTTGCTGAAATTTTTGTGACTGCGCATTCCTTTGTCCCATTCAGTCTCTGCACAAGGCTTACAATCTATCTTGTTGACCACAAGGATTACCGGGGTTGAAGATCCAGTTGATTCCTGTTGTTACAGAAAGATAAAATAAAGATTGCAAACTAACATGCATTTTTTATTGTCTTACAGCATGGTAGAAAATAACATTATGAACCAGTTTAATGTCAACAGAAAGATATCAGGTGTGATGTAAAATATTTAGTGTTTTTGGTGCTTATGCTACAGGATGTCTTTTTCTTGTGGTGTAGTGTAACTATAGCATTTAAGTGGCGCATTTTTGAGGAACTAGCTTTGTTTGATCCATGTAGTAGATCCCTCTATTTTTTATTTTTTTAGGGGGCGTTTGTTTCAAGGTATCAAAAATTAAACCCAGGAATGATTTTTCCAGGAACAACATTCCAGGGAAGAAATTCTTCGAAAAAGTGTTTGGATAGTATTTTAAATTCCCTGCAAACTTTTAATTTAAATTCGTAAAAATAAATATTATATTTTATTTACAATATATACTTGTCAACATAAATGTTCTATTTTTTCTTTAAAAAAAAAAATGTTCTTTTTTTTTTTGACGTAAACAAAGATGTTCTAATTCTTAAAAGCATATGTGATTGATTTATTTCATTCGATTATTACAAGCACACTATAAAAAATTGATAAAATGAAAATACTATATAAAAATGTTGCTTTTTATTATTTTCTTTGTGAAGATATAGGTGGCCATAAAAAAAAATAGCACCGATAATAATTAATAAAGAATGGAACGGTTAATATAGTAGTGGGATAGCACACAACCGCCGGGAATAAATGTTTCCAATGCTTATTAGAGGGGAATAGGATGTCGGGCTACATGGGCAAAAAACCTTTCCTGTGAATATGTTTTTCCTGGGAACAAATTAGTATTCCCTTATAACAAACAAAGGAATTATTTATTCCGGCCTTTATTCCCAAGAATATGTTTATAATCCATCAAACAAACGCCCCCGTAAGATTTTTACTCTTGTATTGACGAAAGGAATCTGTGTCCACTCCACTCTTCTAGATCAATGCGCCTACTAGGCAGCATTATCTTGATGCTAACATTCCTCTCGAATGTCTCCTTCCATATAGAAAATGTTATATTTTTATCTTTATCAAATTATTAAATTGGGTTAAATAAGTTTTTCTTCCCTAAAAATATAGCGAATTTTTATTTTAGTCCCTAAAAAATAAAACGGGATGTTTTCATCCTCGCAAAAAATTTTGTTTTGTGTTTGAAATTTCTTGAGCATAATAATATGACAAAGGTTGAACATAGTAGATGGACATATAAAGGTTGAACATAGTAGATGGACATAACATAGATACATCTTGAACATAAAAAGAGTGATAATCTTGACATTAATATGAACATAAATTGGCCATTAAGGACCAAAAAACAAAACGAAAAAGTTATGTGAAGATGAAAACATCCCGTTTTATTTTTTAGGGACTAAAATCAAAATTCACTTGTATTTTTAGGGACGAAAAACTTATTTAACCCTATTAAATATCATGAACAAAAGTACTAAATGGACTAAAGATAATTGTGGCAAAACCTTAGCAGATTGAATCCTTTCAAGAAGTTTGATGTCTTCAGAAGTCCACCCTTCAACAGCACTCACAGTCATGATAATTAAATCAGCACCTCTAGCAACAGCTTCAGATCGCTCTACACCTATTAAGAGGACAGATACATGTGGAGCAATACGGTTAAAGTAGCAAAACACTGATAGACATGCAGGCAACCAGATACCTCTAAATACTGCTTAGTCAAATCAGGCAAAGTTGCTAGCCCTGTATCTAACTAATCTCATTTGATTTTCTAGGAGTTTCCATTTCAAAAAATTGAGAATTATTTGCAAGCCTACATAAAAATATTCAGCTTTTTCGTGATAATTTTATTTCTTTAATTGACAGATTTGAAGAAAATTGTAAAACAACTAAACTACGCCTTTTTATTTCAGTTGTAGACATTATAAAATCAGTTTTTTTTTATTATTTATTAAGTATACCATTTACTTATTGTAAAATCACAGGTGATGGGACATCAATCAACCTGCAGCATACAGTACAGATTACAGAGAAGGAAAGTCTAACCAATTTTTTCCACAAAGTCATCAGTGTCCCTGATGCCTGCAGTATCAAGAAGGGTTATGGGGATGCCGTTGATGTTGATACTTGCTTCAATCACATCTCGAGTTGTTCCAGCAATTTCCGTAACTATTGCTCTCTCACTCTGCATGCTACAAGAAATCATGCTCAATAAGTTAAATAATCATGAAGTAAAATACGCCAAGATGATTACTAACTATGGACTTCCCTTTACCCAAACACACAGACATCTACTAGTTACACCCCTTAATAAATTATGGAGTTCAGAAGCCAATTAACTATCATAAAATAATGATGGAGTAAATTGTTTCAATCTTTTAATACCAAAGCTAATACTAATATCTACACAAAAGACTCATCAAATGAATAAATTATCAAATTATAGTAGTAAATAAGTAAAGTAATTGGGACATACTTTGCTCCATGCATTAAGAAGGCTTGACTTGCCAACATTAGGACGGCCAACAATTGCTATCTGCAAGAATTTCATATTAAGATTAATAAGAGGGAAGTAGAGAACAGATATCATGAAATTCATATAAAAATAGACCCACGTAGAATTGTTTTGGTTAAAAGAGAAAAGTTCTACACCTCTTACAACCTAAGGGCACTATATGACAAATAAGCACTTGTTACAAAGTCAAGAGCTATCTTCTGTATCATATACCTGTAATCCAGATTGCAGAAGCTTGTCATAATTTGCCGTTTCCAATGCATTCTCAACATCTTGTGACATATGGTGTATTTTATCCATAATCCCATTCAAATCTAGAGGTGGCATCTCATCTTCAAAATCTAAACGAGCTTCAATCTCAGTGAGCAAGTCAATGCACTGATTTCTCAATGATCTGACAAGAGAAGAGAAACCACCCTGTCCAAGAAGTTAACAGCTTTTTCAGCATCCAACAGTAACAAGAATGACACCAACACTCATAGATGAAACCAATAAACTAAGACTGGCATCTAACACAAGCAGATAACATCATGATAGTGATACAGTAATAAAAAGAAGAAAACAAAATTGAGTTAGACATGCCTGGATTCCTTCCAGTGCTGCATCGGCAGCAGCCACAGATTTGGCCGCAATCAGTTTTCCAACATTTTCAGCCTGAGAGAGATCCAAACGACCATTTAGAAAAGCACGAAGAGTAAACTCTCCTGAAAGAACAAAACACAAATCACCAAATAGCAATGTACTCCATTCTACATATTAACATATATAAATAAATATCCACTTAATACGCACATAAATGTGAATATTGCAGCACAGAATTTATTAATGAAGCTTTCATTTAACAAGGTCTTCTTTGGATAAACAAATTAAATAAGTGTTTATAGACTTATCATATAAGTGCTTATGTATAAGCTATTTCTGTAACAAAATATGAAATAACGTCAAATTATTTTCATATAAGTTTTAGGTCCTGTTTTGGTACACAATTTAATTACGCGCTTTTAACATAAGCTCTTATCATATAGGTTCTTATGTATAAATTATTTCTAGAGCAAAAGATAAAACAATGCCAAACTATTTTTATATAAGTTATAAGCTGTTTTCATAAGCTATACTAGATATGGAAATACGAATATCACAGTGCAGTCGTTTCATGCAGAATCTATTTATGAAGCTTTCATCAAACAAGTAATGCCATGTTTGAATACAACAACAACCAAGTCTTATCCCACGAAGTGGAGTCGGCTACATTGATCAAGAGACGTCATAATGTTCTACTATATATCATATCTCTATTCAATTTCAACTCATTAATCTCAAGATCTTTCTTAATGGTTTCCCTTATAGTTTTTGCATCCAGGGATTTGACTACCCTCCATCTGATTTACTCTTCTTCCTATAGAATCCACAGGTCTTCTCTCTACATGCTCAAAACAATTGAGCCGAGTTTCCTCCATTTTGATTTTCTACGATAGGTTCTAAGCACATGTAGCATAAGAGCTTACTATATAACTATAACTACTAACATGTAAAATATAATCAAAGCTATAAGCTATTTTAATAAACAATTCTAGAGAGATTATTAAAATGAGCGGAAAACAACTTATAGACATGTCATAAGCAATCCATGCCGAGGAAATATAAGGATTAGGTTAATAACAATTAACATACCTGGTTGAGCAAGAGTTGCTCCAGCTTCCAAACAAATCCTAAGCACACGACGCAAACACACTTCATTCCCATGACACTGAAGTTCAACAACATCTTCACGAGTATAAGACCTCGGTGCTAACATCGGCACCGCTATAACCTCATCAATAACATTTCCATCGGAATCCAAAACGACACCGTATTCAACAACATGACTAGTAGGCCGCCACGTGTTTCTCACGGGTCGGAAAACTCGACCCGCGATAGACACCGCGTGCGGACCTGAAAGGCGAACGATTCCGACGGCTGCTGGGGGGCCGCCTAGGGATGTTACAATGGCTGCAATTGTTGTTGAGTTTGCAACAACGTCGGTGTTGTTTTTTTGGTTCTCGATTTGTTCGAGTAAGCGTTCGTCTTTGTTCGTGATAACGTTGTAACTGTAATTAGTTGAGGATGAAATGCGAGAAGAAAGAAGAGAGTGACGCCACGTGGTGCGAGGTAGTAGAGTGAGGAAACGGTTATTGGATTTGGGGTGTAGTATGTGACGAAATACAATGCTGAAAGAAGACATAGCCATGGCCATCTGCTCTTGTTGTCGTGTCTATCGATGATGATGGATATTTTCGTTCACTCAATGGGATAATATAAGGAAATACGTCGAAATTTCATAATCGTCCTTTTTAAAACTAATATCTTTAATTTTATGTGCATAATAGTCATTTTGAAAAATTTAATTTAATTGTTTTTAAAAAAATTGACTATGGATAATGGTCATCCCAACTGTAACAAATTTCCCCGAATAAATATGAAATTAATTAATTTGTTAAAAAAATTACGGATAATAATCATCATAAGTTTAACAAATTTTTCTGGATAACTATAAAATTAATTTATTTGTTTTTAAAAAATGACATAAAAAAATATATTATGAAAAACGGATATAATAATTTTCCACGCATATTTATTTTTTGGATGCAAAATTAATAAGTCTTTGAAATATTCTTAATTTCAAAATTTTATTTGTTTTTTTAATCTACTAACAACACATAAGAAAATTCTTTCATAAAAAAATTAATATATACAAATTGAAATCAAACAAAATTTCATAATTGTCCTTTTTAAAAGCCCATATATATAATATCATAATTACGGACGACTATCTTTTCAATTCCACACAACAAATTTAAATATTTACTTTTAATACTAATCTACTACTATTACTACTACTATAATAAGAAAATCTTACTCCCATAAATTTCATAATTATTCTCGATTAAACTCATAATCTTGTAAATTTTATAGGTTCAGTCGTCATTTTGCAAAATAAAAATTTAATTTATTCATCTTTAAAAAATTATTATACATATTTTTGTCTATCTTCCTAGCCAAACTTATTCTCTATGTATCGTCATTTTCCAAATTTATTACTTCCAAGCCTAACCAATTCTCTACATCTGTTTATCACTTTGGAGCCTCTATATCGTTATTTTGTAGATTTAGCACTTCCAAGCATAACTAACTCTTTTGGTTTATCACTTCTAAACCTAAATTAATTCTCTCAATCTTGCAAATAAAAAATGCCAATTGTTTCATCTTTCTTCTCCTTATGATCTGATTCCCTTTATCTTATTATCTTATATATTTAATTTTTATTTTTTTTGGTTTATCACTACTAAGCCTACAACTAATTCCCTATATTTTGCAAATATAGAAGTCAATTTGTTTCTTCTTTCTTCTCCTTATTATCTGATTCTCTTTATTTGTTAAATAGATTGCACAAAAAATACTCGGTCAGACTTCTAATATCACTAATTTAGTGGGTTTCATGGTCAATTTTCTATGAAATAATAAGAAAAAAATAGTGTATTATAGAATAAATATAGGAAAATAGTTTATATTACTCTTTTATGCCATAAGTATAGGAAAATAGTTTATTCTGATCTCTTTTATAGAAACGATACATTAATTTCTTCAAAAAAGAAACAATACATTAATGTTGGTATTTTTAAAATAATAATTTGTTTTCAAAATTTAATCATATCAACTTTCTCATATCAGTGTACATGAAATTTGATTTTGTAGATATAAGCACATAAATTCTACAATGAGTGAGGTGTAAATATTTAACGGTATTTTGGAGAAACAATACAATGATGTTGATATTTTGAAAATGGTCACGAGTTTTCCAAATTCTATAACATCGACTATCATATATCGTTAAATAAAAAATTTTCTTCTGCATATATAAGCTTATAAAATCCTCAACGAGTGCAGTGCAAATATATATCGGTGTTTTAAATATAAATAAAAAGTTATTTAATAGAAACACTACATTGATGTTGATATTTTGAAAATAGTCACAGGTTTTCAAAATTATATGATTTTGAAAATAGTCAAGAGTTTTCAAAATTTTATCATATCGATTTTCCCATATATGTACGTAAAAATTTATTTATGCATATATAAGCACATAAAATCTGCAACGGGTACGGTGCAAACATTGAATGGTGTTTTGCATATAAAATAAAAAACTATTCAATAGAAACACAGTATTAATGTTTACTAGACTCTTGACCCGCGCTATCGCGCGGGGTCTATTAATAAAAGATAAAATAACTTAATAGTGATAAATTATTTGAAATGAAACTGGAAGTTATATCAAACTTATATCAAGGTAATCTAGAAGTTAATAACGCACAATAGCCCCCTGCGATAAAA
>Ga0228710_1000558_pt1 | contig 48449 bp, 35 predicted proteins | sample MedpolnodulmetaG_FD_177995 | JGI IMG/M metagenome (GOLD analysis project Ga0228710, IMG submission 177995) | Root nodule microbial communities from Medicago polymorpha collected in Santa Monica, California, United States - pink nodules | ecosystem: Host-associated > Plants > Roots > Nodule... | reverse complement strand
ATTTCTAAAAAAAAAAAATCATCCATGTATGGATGAATATATTTCAAGAATAAATGAATCAAGAAAAAACTGATCCAAGAAAAAAAAAACTGTGAAACTATATGATCGATAAAGACTATACATTAAAGTAAATAATTAACAAGATCTCATCCAACACACTTTTAAGTTTTAAGTATTTGAAAAAAAAAATTCTTGTAAAAAAAAAAAGTATTTGAACTTTTTTCCCTCAAATGAAAAAAGTATTTGAAAACTTTACTACTTTTTTTTTGACAAGAAATATTTTGTTTTACTATTTATTCAATTCAACTGTGCAGTGAAGTGAGGTGTGAGCGTGAAAATTGAGAACGAAATTGGAATAACTTCTTCAGCCTACAATGATGTTACAATATAATGTCAAATTAATGCAGAATATTATATAAAAAACCCGAAAAATTCTCATCTTCTTTTTCTTCCACCTCCACCACCATGACTCATTTCTCCTTGCCGCGCCTCCTCTCCCCTACTGCCACTTTCCACCTCCGTCATACATCGTCACACGCCAAGCATTTGAAGGAGTCATTGAAGGGGCTGCGCCATGTCTGGATCTCGGGACTCATCGACCGTCAAAAGGTGGACCCCGACCTCACAAAATTAACGGAAGTGTTTTACCCGATGAAGAAGATGTTCAATACTGCCAACAGACCAGGACGCAGTCAACTCTCTTCAAAGTACCTTCATAATAGTAGTTATTATATGAAAATTGTCCAGGCAGCTATCACTTCCTTCAACTAGAAGAAAGACTATAAGGTAACAAAAGTCAAAAATATTCTTCAGTACTTCACACATAAAAATAGAATAATATTTCTTTCTTAATTGACACACCTGCTCATGCTGTCTGTTTCTCAGTCGAGGTTGAGAATGCTTTGCAGGCCTTTGACTGTGGTGGCGTTCATGTTCTTTCTAGTGTTGACGGGCTGCAAAGCCGGTCCATTACCGTTGATAAGAAAATGATACTATATAAATTTCCAAGACTTATATATATCAACAACCTTGACCACAAGGGAGCAAATCCATGGCAGGTTATAGACCAGGCAATATCTAAGCTTGATGGTCGTAGCGCTGCAATCCAAGTTCCAATAGGTTTGGAAGATGATTTTAAGGGACTTGTTGATCTTGTGCAATTAAAGGCCTACTATTTTCATGGGTCTGTTTCTGAAACTTCTACATTAGTTATACCCATTATTATTCTTCAAATTACTTAAATTGTTTCTTGTTGAAGAGAAAATGTTGTTGAAGACGTTCCAACACATATGGAAGCTTTGGTGTCAGAAAAAAGGCGTGAACTCATGGAAACTGTGGCATCAATGGATTGGCATCTTGCTGCAGCTTTATGCTCGAACAGGCCCATATCAGCAGCTGATCTTCAGGTGTGTGGGTAACATTGCCTTTCTTTTTTCATTAGATCGTTTCTCGTAGTATTTGGTTTTAATTGAATGAAAGTATCATTTGTCTTGATAATAATATTATGTCATAAACAACAATCACTTCTTATCAAATTCAAGGCTTGCATTGCTTTTTTATAACTTTGTTGTTGTTTTGAAGTCTTGAATTTGATAAGAAGTGGCTATTAATGACATTGTTATTGAGACAAATGATATTTTCTTTGAATCAAGTCTATGGTTCTTGACATATAGTGATAGTCTTTCGGTGTTTTATTTAATTTTGCTCTTTTGTGTGTGTAAATAAATATAACATAAATTTCATAAGTCTTTTACTGTGTCTGACATGCCATTCCACAATCCGCCATTTGCTTATACAAGAGTTTTTTGCTCTACGTCTTCAACAACACTGACTAGTATTATCCCTCTGGTTTTTAGGATGAAGTTGAAAACAATATTTTTTTTCAAATCCAGTTTATGCATGTATTACATTTTAAGGTTAGATTCTTTGAAAAACCCGATTTTTGTCCATGCACTCTAAAGGTAGACGCATTTTCTAATATAGTGATATATGAAAACCAGTTGTTACGTCTCCCTCCCCCTCCAAATCTTATGTATTAAGTAGTTTTCTTTTTGTTATTATTTTGCATATGTAGGAAGCAGTTCGTAGGGTCACCATAGCACGGGGCTTTATACCAATATTCATGGGCAGTACTTTCAAATATAAGGTAACCTTTGAATTCATATGCGCATTCTCTATTGTATGATCTTGACTTCTCTTTGGAAATTGAATTCACTTCTAGCATTCTTAATAAGATGATGGCTACTAGAGAGTAGAGGTCCATGAGCAATCACAAACGTACTAGGTATATCATAATAAGGGAAAAACCAAAATTCCATAAAATATGTCAATTATAGCCAACTATCATATGGCTAAGTTGTTTGGTAATTTATATATTGGTTTGAATGACAAGATTAGGATTTTTGTTATCATAGTGATGCTTTGACATACTCTCCATGTCTCATATTAAGTGACACAATTGACTTTGTCACATATACCAATGCACAATTTTGATCTTAAATAACTTTACTAATCTCTTAGAAAAAAATTATAAAATTTGATATTTTGAAAATATTCATCGAGACGAATTGAACAACATCTTATATGATATTATTTATCTTTTGTATATTAATAGAAAAATACGGTCAAAGTATATTAGGTCAATAATGCACATTTTCTAATATGTCATCTATTGTAAGACGGAGGGAATCCAAATTTTGGTTTAGAAAAAAGACAAACAAACGTAGGGGGAGAAAGCAGATAGATGGAACGGGATGTACAAGCATTTTTTTGTTGCATTCTATTTAATTTTTGTTACACTCTAAAATGACAAAATTATCTTTATATTTAATTTTTAAATTCACCCAAAACCCTTTGCATCATTCTTTCTCTTCCAAAAATGAGTTTAAGTGTACATACTTAAACTCAGTTAAAGTAGGTCATGTAAACTCAGTTTAAATAGGTCATGTAAAGTGAGTTTAAGTGTATACATAAACTGAAAAATTGTGTTAACCTCATCAAAGTTGTTTAATGCTTCTACCTAATCTTATTTTAAGTGTCTACATGTAAATTCAGTTTAAGTAGGTTATGCAAAATAAGTTTACATATACCTACTTAAACTCAATTTAAGTTAACATCAACGTTCAATTGAATGTTTACTTAAAGTTAACTAACTTTAGCGCGTGTTGCACCATCAAATAACATCGTTTGTAGAATGCATAACATACTAGCACGTTGAACAGCAAGAAAAACAGAAATTCATCATCGTTGAAAAAAAAAATCACTTATCTATATGCAATAGAGTATGAATGAAGGTTGATTCTAAGGTGAGGGAGCAATTAAGTCCCTCACCGGTGTACCATCTATAATATATCATTAGATTTTTAAAAATGATCTAAGGGTTCAAATTTTATTGAAACAAAGAGAATAACACATATTCCCTTCTCCACCTAATCCCTCCTCTCCTTTTTTTTTCTTTCTTTGAGCGAAACCTTCATCTTTCTCTTGCCTCCTTAATGCCTTCTTTCTTTTTCTATTGGAAGGAGAAAACCCAAATCAAAGAACCTTTAAACCTTCTAACAATGGAAAAAGAAAACCCAAATAAAAAAAAATTGTTAAACCTTGTAACAACTATTGAAGCTTGACAGTTGATAAAAAAAACACAATTCAAACTAATATCACAACCTTTAACATTAAAGATTTAAAGATTCGGTTTAATTTTTATTGGCAATTGATAAGAACACAATCATTGGAAATCTTATAATTTATTCATGAATGACCATGATTTTTATCGTTAATTTTTTTATTTGCTTCAATTTACATGCAGATCTAATGTCTTCTATATACAAATAGCCATAATTTTTATTTAATTGTTTATCCATGATCATCTTCATTGGTAAGAGACCACCGTCTTCATGTTCATCAAACATGAGATGATTTTCAGGTTCATCCATGATCAAGTGGTAGTTAAGATGCCCTTTGCTGAAGAAGATAATTAGGAGGAGGGATTGGGTGGAACCAGGCATATATGTTACTCTCTCTTTTTCAATAAAATCTAAACCGTTAAATCACTTTTAAAGATCTAATAGAATTTAATAGATGGTTCACCGGTGAGGGATTTAACTGCTCCCTCACCGTAGAATCAACCATGAATGAAAGACATTTTAATTCTATCTTTAATCTTTCATCGAGATTGATCGAACATCCATGATTGTTTGTGGGGGAGAGAGGCTCAAAGTTTAGAGTGACAATGAAATCAGAGTTTTACGAAAATTTATATGAAAGGGCAATTTTGGTATATTATTAAATTTTAAATAAATTTGGGTGTAATTAGAAATACATGGGGTATGACTAGAAAAATTCATATGGTAATTATTGACAATTTAGATATCATCACATCACTATAAATAGGCGTTATTTGAAACTTAGTGTTCCTTTGCATCCAAGAATGAGAATTTTTATAAATTGTGTTTTTGATTGTGGACAGTTTCTTAGAGAGGATAGTCATGCAATGGACAAAGAAAGGTTGGACCACGTGCGTATTTTAATGACTACTTCTTCATTAGTGGTCGTTAATGTGGTTGATAAGATTTTGATTGATGGGGTTTTTTTGGAAGTTAAACTTGTGGAGGAGTGGGGTTTTTCTCTAGGTGAAGACACGTGTCTGTTCGAAACCGCATGAGGTGTATGGCAATAATGAAGACAACTGTGATATTGATGCTTGGTTGAAAAGATTAATGAGGATTAGGTCGAGGCGGAAAGAGGTGGGCAGCAACATGATGTCTCTTGTCAGCAGAGGGAGAGTGTAGTGTCCCTTCCTTCAAAGAAGGGTGTAAATAGTTCATCAATATTTATGTCCAGAGTGGATGAAGTGGATTTAAATGCAACACATGCAATTAATGATAATATTAAGGCGGAGCAGCTTCATGTACACCAGAAATTGTGGCTTCCTCCATGCTGAGTTTGGCCATGAAGGACAATGTTGTTCTTTAATCGCTTTCATCTAGTAGAGTGGAAAGTGGAGAGTTACGACCAAAACAAGTTTCTCAAGAAGTGTTTTTCTCGAGTAGTTTTCCTCAAAAGGGTACTTCCAAAAATGTTCAACGAACAAATTTATGTCCTCCAGTTGTTACACGTTCTGTGGTGTCTGGCCCTTGGAGTCTGGAATGGTTGAATGATCATAATTATAGTAACGTAGGTCTCATTTTCTCAACTAAGAAAAAGTATAAACAAACAAAAACTAATAGTGGCAGTCGTAGAAGAAAAAGAAGAAAATCAGTGGCTTACTCAAAATCTCCTTGTTGGGATTCTTATCGTCGATGAGGTTGTTGATGGGGCACGTAAGTTCAAGAAATAATTGTTGTTATTTAAAGTGGCCTTTGAAAAAATGTATGATTTTATTGATTGTGGATATTTGGATGTTGTTATGGGTAAAATGCAGTTTCCATTTCTATGGCAGAAATGTATGAAGGAGTGTATCGGTACGTCAACAACTTCCGTTTTAGTGAATTTTAGTCCTACTGAAGAATGTTTGTTGGAGAGAGGGTTGAGGCAGGGTGACCCTTGCACATTTTTTGTTCTTGTTGGCTGCTAAAGGTTTGCATGTCATGATGGAGGCCATGGTTATGAACAATATTTTTTAAGGCTATTAGGTTGGTAGGAATGACCTTATTATTATTTCCCATCTCCAGTTTACTGATGATGCTCTGATTTTGCGGGAGAAAAGTTAGGCTAATGTTAGAGCAATGTGAGTAGTTCTTTTCATTTTTGAGGTAATCTCGGGTTCAACGGTTAATTTTCATAAAAATATGTTGTTGAAGTGAATGTCAATGCTTCTTGGTTGAATGAGGATGTCGCAGTTATTAACTGTTGAGTTGGGCTAATGCCCTTCGTGTATTTCGGTCTCCCTATAGGGGGATGCTCGACAATTTAACTTTTGGGATCCGTTGCTTAATCGAATTAGGTGCAGACTATCAGGATGGAAAAGAAAGAATTTATTTTTGGGTGGGTGGCTCGTTCTTGTTAAGTATGTCATGTCTTCTCTACCTACTTACACTCTTTCCTTCTTCAAGGCTCTCTCGGGTATCATTTTTTCTATTGAATCTCTTTTAATTTGTTTTTTTAGGGGGGTGGTGAGGATCATATGAAATTTTCCTAGATTAACTAGGGACTAGTGTTTGTTTGAGAAATGAGTATGAAGGTTTGGGGGTGAGACAAATGAGGGAGTTCAAAATTGTTCTTCTGGGAAAATGGTGTTGGAGGATGTTGGTAGATATAAAGGTCTGTTGTTTAGGGAGTTGTCGGCTCGTTACGGTCTAGGGGACATGAAGGAGGGTGGTAAGGACATGTCTGTTTGGTGGAAGGAGTTAGTGTGTATCCGTAGTGGTGTGGGTTTAGAGGTGGAAGGCTGGTTTGAGGAGAATGTTTGGAGGGATGTTGGTAAAGGTGATAATTTTTATTTTTTTTATGGATTGGTGGTTAGGGATTTGCCTTTAAGAGATAAGTTTTGGAGGTTGTTTGATTTGTCTGAAAATAAACGGTTGACGGTTCCAGACATGTTCACTTTAGGGTGGGGGGTGGTGAGGCGTGGAAGTGGCATCGTTGGTTGTTGGCGTGGGAGGAGGAGTTAGTAGAGGAGTGTAAAACTTTACTTCAAAATGTGTCATTGCAGGTTGATAATGAGGATTACTGGTGTTGGAATCTAGACATGTCAATAGGGCACTCAATTTGTGGTGTGTGCCTTTTCTTTGCCAGTCAGGAACCATAACATTTTACAGTAGTATCGGAATTCATGTGGCATAAAGATACCCCTCTGAAGGTGTCTTTGTTTTCCTGGTGGCTTTTCAGAAATAGATTACCCACAAATGATAATCTATTTAGACGTGGTATAATCCCTTCTGACTCACAACTTTGTGTGTGGCCGTGGGACTCGTGAATCAACAAACCATTTATTCTTGATGTGTAATATCTTCAGCTCTCTTTGGTATCTCGTTCGTAGTTGGCTTGGTATTTCATCAGTTGATCCATATGAAATTGCGGATCATTTTGTTCAGTTTGGTTGCTTGTTAGATTTTTCAAAATCGCATCGGTCTCTAATGCACTTAGTTTGGTTATCTTGTGCATTGGTTATTTGGAAAGATCGGAACATGATTTTTAATAACAAAGGAAGCTCAATTTATCACCTCTTGGATAAAATTAAGTTGTTTTTTTTACGGGTGGCAGAAGGAAAAATTTGCTCTTATTGCTTTTGACTATCATAATTGGTGTCATAGCTCCTTTTTTTTTGTGGGCATAGGTTAATTTTTGCTTTTTGGTTTTGTTTCAGTTCTTACTTTTGTAAGACTTTGGTGTTCTACTCTGATATGTCTTGTGCTAGATAGACTATTTTTTGTTGTGTTAATATATTCCATTTTGACTTGTTGATAAAAAAAGAGTTTGATTGTGTAGTGGATGGAACTTGAATCCTAATCTTCTTAATTACTCTATATCTTCTATACAAATAATAAAAGGGATATGCAATTTTATTGGTGTAGCCTATTTTCAATGTATCCAAATTATCCTAAAACAATTTTACTTTTAAGTTTGTTAATTATTTTTTGGTGTAGCCTATTTTTAAAAAAATTTGTTAATTATTATTCGGTTGCTAGAAATATGTCTTTGTAAACTCTTAAATTAATTAATTTTATTGTATTTTTGAAATAATTAATATAAAATATGATATGATATTGAATAATTGGATGATAAGTATATACTCAACTAAACTTAAATGATAGATTGTGTTCACCATAAAAACGGGGCTTTGTTATCCAAGTGAGAGAATTTAAAATTTATGTTCAATCTATCAATTTTTTATTTGACCTTTTTTTTTGTTACAAAGTTTCCTATAATAATATTTTTTTTGAATCTATATTAATATATTAAAACTTATTTTAGGTAGTTAATCAGACTTTTAATTTCATTGATTTGGTGGACTTCATGATTAATTAGATGAATTTTTGTGTCAAAACAAATCTAAACCGTACCGCAAACATCCTTACTCAAGAAAAATTAAATACCGTTTTTCCGGTTTAATAAGCTTTTTTATACCAAAATAATTTAATTACATTTTCTAATTTTTTTTTACCAAATTACATTTTCTATTTAATTATAAAAATATGGGTTTTTTTATTTTTTATTTTTTTGGTAGTTAGAAGAGATGGCAAAGCCATCATAAACTTACACACATAAAGTGGAGGTACCAGATTCGAACACTTGTAATGACGTCCGGCCTAACAATTTCGGTATTTTTACCGATTGAGTTATGACTTATGAGACTTGGTTTTTTTATATAGATAACAATATGAGTTTTACTTTTCCCACCCTGTTGCCTTCTCGCGTGCCCTGCAAATTTTCCAAAAATACCCTTGGTTCAGATTTTGTTTACCGAATCAGATTGTTAAAGTCTCTGGAAAATAAAATCTAGACAAATACGATATGAATATTTTGTGTCTTTCTTTGATGTCAAGGGTCTTTGTTGACCGTTATACGACCTCCGCATAAGTTGCAATGCAATTGCAGGGGTCGTATGAGCGGTCAACAATGACCATGATACCACAAACACTCCTAAAAAAGTAAAATAAATCGAATGAAGGAAAATGTTGAAGATCCAAGCCTTTTTATAGCCTTAAATAAGTCATAGGTCTTAATTACAGTTAAATAAAATGTGTTCCACATTCAAAACCATAAAAAAATGCATTCAAACTCCACTAACCGGCCTAACCTTTGGTGAAACGTCACCAACCAAAATATTTCTGAGGGTTTCCAGATTTTATAATCCGAAAAGCATGAAGGTGGTCCGGATTATAAAGTCTGAATTGAACCAGACCCTTTTGTTTGGATCGTTTTCGTTGCGATTGCCTTGGAAAAAAAATAGAATAAAGGTACATAACATAAATAGAAGCAACATAAGACAAATAAACATTAAAAAAAAACGTTAATAACAGAAAAGATGAATCTTTTGGGAAAGTGTTTTCAAGAGGATTTCTTTGAGTTAGATACTGCTGCCTTGCCAAATGACATATTCATCTGGCAGGCTGCAAGTAGGGATGGCAATGGGTACCCAATGGGTATGATACTATAGTACTCATCCATATACCCGCGTTTGTAAAAAATGCCCGTACCCGAGCCCGTACCCTCATGGGCAACAACTTTAGTGCCCTTCCCATACCCTACGGGCACCTAAGTGCCCATACCCGCACCCATTACCCGCACTTTAAGTATGAAAAGACAATAAAAAACATTAGAATTGAAATAAAACTATGATCCAAAAAATTTCAAATCAACTCATAAAATTGTACGAATAGTAGTATTTAGCCAAAAAGTAAAGAAAAGCCAAAATTGACAGATATTTAACACATCAGGAGGGGTAGGGTTACTGTATTAAGTTATTTTAGGTTTATGTTTAGGCTTAAATAGTTAAATAAATTAATTAATTGTACACAAAAAAATAAATAAATTATTTATCATATTATATAAATACATATATGCGGGTTACAAGGCTGGGTAGTATAGTGCCCATACCCATTCAAAGTTGCAGGTAATTACCTATACCCAAGCCCAAACCCATAAAACGGCTTTTTACCCTACCTATAGTGGGTATTTTTTGCGGGTGCCCATAGGGTCTGAGTCCAATTGCCATCCCTAGCAGCAAGATCTAACTCATAGCAACCTCTTGATATTTTTGAGTTATCTATCTATCAAGGAGGCAGCAAGGAGTATCTATATATTTTTGAAAGCATAAACTCTTGGTAATGTGGTCCATACAAAAGAATCCTATGCTGAACAATTCCGATATTTTTGAGTTATCTATCTATCAAGGAGGCAGCAAGGAGTATCTATATATTTTTGAAAGCATAAACTCTTGGTAATGTGGTCCATACAAAAGAATCCTATGCTGAACAATTCCGATATTTTTGAGCTATCTATCTATCAAGGAGGCAGCAAGGACTATCTATATATTTTTGAAAGCATAAACTCTTGGTAATGTGGTCCATACAAAAGAATCCTATGCTGAACAATTCCGGATTTAGTAATCCGGAATAAACTTACGCCCTATGTGAATCCAGATTTCATAATCCGGAATGAACATCTTTGGTTATTTTATCGATTAAATGAACATCTTTGACGTAAATTAAAATATAATGAAAGTTTAAATAATATATATATTATTCAAAACATAATGCAACAACTTAATTCAACAACACATAACTAACACACAATTAAAACAACATAAAACACGTGATTAATTAAAACATAGCATATTATCACGGATCATCTAAACTAACTTCTTCCTCTGGTCCCTCCAGCAGAGCCCTGATCTCTTCGTAGTTCCTGGGCCGGTGCAAACTTTTCAGAATTTGTTCAGCAGATCTAACCAACGAAGCGTCCAACTCGATCGATCCTCTGGTACTGTGCTGACCAAAGACAGAGAACATGGTTCTCACATCATCGTCGTTTGTGAGTTTCATCCGGCTGAAGCGAAGAGATCCGACAGAGTCGGACAATGGACATCAATATTCAACACCGACCACCCTCCTCGTGTCTCTGTGGTTGAGTTGACGGTTGATTTGATCTCGTTCATCCTTCAGCCCAGAGAGGGTGACATCGTTGCGAATCCTAAACAGATGGAGTGGTGTTCCACCGTTGCAGTAGACTACCGCTAGCTTGGTGTTTGGATCAAAGTCAGGGAATTCCATGATTTTTTTCTTGTGTAGTTTACTTGTAATGAAAACAGGGACCCCTATTTATAGAGGTATCTAGGCATTGTGGACCACAAAAATTGTCGGTGCAATGTGGGACACACAAAAGAATTCAATGCTGAAGCAATCCGGATTTTAAAATCCGAACCAACCCACCACCCTACTCCAAGAGCCAAATTTCACGTAGATACACCCCAGTATCGTATTTTTCGGGAATATATAATCCAGAAAGCATCATAGTTTTGGTCGGTGCATTGCTTAAAAAACGTGTTTTTTTAACTCCATTAATGGTAGATACAACCTATGGAGACATTCCCTCCCTATAAATAGGCTCATTCCCTCACAATTTCTCACACCCTCTTCTTTCTCCTCTTCTCCTCTTCTACAACGATGTGTTTCCATCGTTGGCCTTTCATAGAAAGAGGCCTTTTTGGAAATCCATCAAGGGTCATATGATCAGTCAATAGGGAAGGGGTCGGTCTGGGTGTGAGGTTGGTCTGTCTAGGTGTAAGTTTGACCATCATGGTTTCTTGCTCCCTAGAGGCCCTTGTGCCCCCTCTGTCTCCCCACCAACAGTGAAGCTACTGGTATGTCCTATCAGCCGGAGCCACTGGTATAGCTTACGCCCCTATAAATAGTTTTAGGTTATTATGTAATAAGATTAGAAATAGTTTTAGGTTCTTATGTAAAAAGCTTCAACATTATTGTAATATATTATTCAAATATCAATAAAATGAGCTATTTTTATCTTTTTATTTATGTTTTATATGTTTATTTGCATTTATTTTACGAATTTCAAAGCTTAAAATTGAAAAAATTCTAGAAAAAGACCATTCCGGATTTTAAAATCCGGATAAATCTGGAAAATTCTAACAATTCATTTCGGAAAACTAAATCCGAATCAGGGGTAAAAGTGGAAAAAAAAAATAGGGCGCGCGAGGAAAGCTATAGGGTGGGAAAAGTAAAACTCTAACAGTATTGGTTTATGTGTAACTTGTAAGCACCTGCACAATACGCATTTATCCAACAATCGCTTAATTAAGTTGTTTTTGCTAAATACACCTTAAAAGATGGTATATGATTCTTCACATAAAAGGTGCATATTGTGATCTTACAAAGCATATTTTCTCTTATAATTATGCTAAAATAATTCCTCACGTCTCTTGTAAACATATTACTAAAACTAGCAAACATGGTTTGGTGAATCCAAGCTAGGAGAAAACCTTGGCATCACACACTCACTCACCATATGAAATCCTTCCTCCAATTCACTTCATCATTACTAAAATAAAACCCATCTTGTGTAACCCTCCAAGAACACAACCTATGTAAGCCACAACGTTCCATGTCCCTAGAAGCCTCAAATGCATCAAAAATCTTCCTTATACTATCCCATTTCATTGTACACTTCATATAGTTGCTGCTCCAAAAATTAGGCTTCATGGTCCAGCTAAATTCATCATGTTCTTGCAAAGCTCGACCACCAAGATCCATTTCCTCTGATGAACACCAAATGACCAAAGGAACTGAGGAATTATCTGTGAAGCCATTAATCACTCGAACATAATATTCATCACTGCCAAAAATATGATGTGTTCTTTGTACTAAGGCCATGGCAATGAAAATGGAAGAAGCAAAACATAGTATAAGGTAAACACTTACCACAAATTTCATTGTTTTTTTAGTGGTGTTATGATATGATATGTTTCTGACTTGCCACTGAGGCTTTCTATATATGGCTACCAATATTTCATACATTAATTATTATTTTATACATAGAACATATTAACTAGCTCAACTTGAGTTATCATTGCTGTTTAATTTAATAGTACTATGATAATGGTTGCATTGTTGCGCCGATTTAGTGCTTGGACAAATCCTTTTCATCTTTTCTTTTATTGATACGTGATCTTAATCTTATCATGTTGTATGATATTTGTCTCTATTGTCTTTTTCTTATGAACATGTTAGTGATATAAAGTATCAATTGTCGTTTAATATTGACTAATCTGTTTTAAAAAATTATTAGATTCACAGTTAAATTTTTGCATAAATAAGAGTCGGAAATCAAACATCTAACAATTTAATTGAAATGTATTAGTTTTTTACCACTCAGACCAATCGCATATTGATACCTTTGTCGCGGCTTTATGCTTGTGGTGTAGATATCTTATTTTAAAGCATCATATCCATGGGACTGTATGTCTGTTTATCTGCTAAGATATTGCTTTCAAGATTCTATACTTTTTCTTCTTTTGTTTGTTGATGAAAATCTATATTCTATATAAATATAACAATTTGGCAATATTTTATAAGATACATATTTTTTATGTATTAGTTTATGAATAAATAATTATATCGTATTTGATTGTGAATACTTAAGTTAGGGTCGGACTTTGGAGAGCGCAAGGAGCACAACGAAGTCGGGTCTCTAAAAGCTATGGGCCTAAAAAAATAGTATAATATCCCACCTACACTTAAATTAAAAAATTATATATTACTTCTTTTTCTTTCTTCGGTACATGTATGAGTTTTTTCTAGACTCTAGTTATACTTTTTGGACATAAATTTGATGCTATCAAACCACCGTCAATTTGTATAATCATTTAATCAGTCAATTTGAAAAGTTATTTCATTGAAAGAATCACAACAATCATTTCTTTTTCGCATAAACCATTTGTTTTCCTTTTTCCCACGACATAGGAGTGACATTCCAGACGACACTGTTAGGTAAATTTCATCTCTCTTTAACTTAATTTTATTTTATTTTGTTTCATGTTTAGAAGTTTTTCTGATTATTTTTTTAATGAAGATTAACTACACACAAAAAATTGCATTTTTATTTTGCTATGTCCTATTTTAAAAAGACAGTCAGCCTCCTATTTCATAGCTAAGTTACATAGCCACTTGTAGCCAGGTTCCACCACTTAGGACTTGTTGTTAGGTACAAAAGATACGTGGAGAAAAAGAAGAAAAACGAAGGCGATATCTCACATGTACGGAAGAGAAACAGACAAAAGAAAGCAAGTAGTATTGGTGGGGTTTACATATTATTTTTTCTTCAAATTGGGAATAAAGATAAGATAAAGTTATAATGCATTTCTATTCTCATCCTTAATAAGTACAACATGTCTTTCTATTCTCTTCATTTTAGAGTATTTTTGTCCCATTTAAAATAGGATTTTGCTAAAAACCACGTATAAAGGTGTCTTTTAGCAATCTACACTTCAAGGTGTGATTTTCATTTTTTAGTTATAACTTTGCTAAAAGACACCTTCAAAAAAATTAGTTGGTGTCTTTTAGCAAATGCTCATAGAATAATTTGTTAAAAGACACCTTCATAAAAGGTGTCTTCTAGCAAAACCTTTTAAAATAATATATATGTTTCTCTTTTAATGTGCTTAACAATAAAATAGAGTGAAAATAAAAAACATAACTTCTTATTTCTTTCTCTCAAATCAAATAATAAATTGCTATATGTGAGTGTTATCAACGCTCTACTTACCAATCTATATTTTCAATTCTTTGTATTGTATACTAGTTAAAACTTATGCAGCTCACCCTTCAAACAAAACAAACTTATGCGGCTTCATAAATTTATTTAATGGAGAGACCGTACAATGGTGTAAGTGGATTATGAAATGCGTGAGTTAATCAACAACCTTTGTTTTAGTTAATGAAAGTTTCACCGATGAATTTAATCTGGAGAAAGGGTTACATCAAGGTGATCCTCTTTTGTCTTTATTGTATCATAGCAGTTAAAGGGTTGAATATGATTTAATTTCTTTAGTGAAGACGGGTCTATTTATCAAGTATGGTGTTGGTTGCGATTCTAGCTTTCAAACCATTCATAGACAAAATTTTCCTCATCCAATCATAAACTCATTTCTGAATTATAACAATCAACGGTCGTTGAAAGACAAACAATGAAGGACACCACCAATAGGAAGATCAAAGCAAACAAATAGAATCCGACCAACTTTCTAATTTAAAATCACAAGAACATGTAACAACCAAGACTCTACATTAACTTCAACCAACAAGCTCTTGTAAAGAAAATTCATATGTTTTTGATTAATATGTTCGATTGAATTTCCATTTAAACTTAGATAATTCAAATTATTAAATAAAAAGTTGTAATCGACATGTATAGATCGAATAGTTCATTAACATCAAAACATAAGTAATATTAGACACAAATTTATTTTATGGGTTAAATATGTTTTTGGTCCCTTTAAATATATCAACTTTTGTTTTAGTCTCTCTAAAAAAATTCTTCAACTTTTAGTCCTCAAAAGTTTTTCATCTTCACTTTTGATCCCTCCTTTAAAGCAAACTCATATGTAAAATTCATAATTTTGAATTAAATTTTATAATATTTTAAAAATCTCTCCCAAAAAATTAGAATTTTTTAACAAACTATGAATTTTTATATTTGTTGCGGCTAAAAATTCATATTTAATTTATGTTTTGTTAAAAAAAAATCTATTTTTTGAGTGATTTTTACAATATTCTACACATTTCTGCACAATTTCATTAAAAAAATATACAAATGTTAACTTAAAAATAGGAACCATAAGTAATGATTTAAAATTTTATAGAGACTAAAACGAAAAATTAACATATTTATAGGGAGTAAAAACATATTTAACCTTTATTTTATCGTTAAAAAAAAGTCAGATATAATAAAACATCCATAAAGAGAGGATAAATATCACAAAAGAATACAATCATTACCATTATAAGAAGATGAATCTATGATTGTTTTGCTATCTCACTTAAGGGAAAACTAATGGGAGAAAATAAAAGATTAAAGTAGTAGAAAATGAGAACTGCTATAGAGCGCGAATGAATGGCTCGTGAAAATTCAAGAATATATATGTGTATAGCATGAATTGGGATACAGTCCGGATTTAGTAGAATAAAGGAGGTAGTGGTGCCAAAAAAAAACAAAATTGTATCAACAAGCCACACTCATCGGGACAATTTCGTTATTTTTCGGGAAGTTTAGCATTTTCCGTAGAGAATACTAAAACAACTAACAGTGCCAATTCCAAATTTTAACTTGGACAAATTAATTTGTTAGTGGCTCCCGGTAATCTTTTAGCATATATGGATGAATTCTGCTCTTTATCTAAACCGTTTCGCTCATTCTCAAGTGAAAAGACGAATACCCCCACGCATGTTAACTCACACTAGTATAAATGCAACGTAAGTTAACACACGTTGTGTGACTTAACATGCGCTAGTGTTAATTTTAGCGAGAGTTAACTCACGTTTCCATTTGTACTAGCGTGAGTTAACTCACGTTCATAGCAGAAAGCAAAACCTACAACTAATGCAGTGCAATACTGAACAGGTAATTGGAATGTCAAAATTGACCCGTAATCACGCCACATTCATAACTTAACCGAATTACGCCAGTTTAACAAGATTATCGGATAATACGACATAATCGAACAAAATTACACAAAAACATCGTTTTTTCTCACAATCACGTAATCACACATAACTATCCAAACGGTCCAAATTTCACAAATTCGCCGGTAATGACCCTTAATCACTTAAACACACTTAATGACACGTAAATGATCCAAATTACACCAATTTGTTCATAAATTTATAAAATTACATAATCTCACATAAACAGTCAAAATTACCGAAATTCATCGTTAAATTACATAAACACAAATTCATTAAAAAATAATTGGTGTGAATAATTAGATAAAAAACAATGCGAGCAATAATTGGTGTGACATCACCGGCCACCAAAAAAAATAATTCATTTCATATATTTATATAATATTAGTTGCATATTGGCCATAAATATCCAAATTACACAATCGGCCACCAAAAAATATGTCGGGGTGTAATACCACCAAAAAACAGGACGAACACCGACCGATCCAAAAGTGTCATAACCTATCTAACTAGACTAGTGATAGTGCATAATCTTCGTCTTCATCCATGACTTCAAAATCTTCCTTTGATTTTTTCGGAGTTGGAGTGTCACAAGTAATAGGATTGTGCACATTTGTTGGTTTCTTTGGCGGCATCGGCTCCTTAGACATGAGTTCATCGAAGGCGGCTTGTCTATCCAAAAACTCAAAAAGCCATTGCTCTGCCTCACCAATCTTGTGAGTCATCCACTCCTTACAAGAAGGTGGTAGCAGACAATTTTCTTTCAACTTCACATGAAGAAAGTGGTCCGGAATTAAGCAAAGGCACATTATGTTGGAATGTGGCTTAAGTGGTGGAGCACTCCGAATTGAAAAATATGTCTCACATGAACCACCCATTTCGGGCAAAGTCAATAGAACAACTGCTCTATTGTAGAACTAGCAATAATGTGACCCATATCCAGAGTGGTCAACCACTTCTCTGGAGGTGCAATACCACTTTTACTTGTTGGAGGGTGTAAACCATCCAAGATAAGTTTGTAACACCTCTCGGTGGCATATATCGGCAAGTAGTCACTCTTGTGATTTTTTAACTCATTAATAAATGCATAACGAACCAAAACATGATCTTCCTCATTCAATCACATGTGCCTAGCTACGACCCGGAAACCACAATTACCATCCCCTCTAACATTCACAATGTCTTCAATGTAAGGTCTCATGAGATGTGGAATTTGTGAAATGTATGGTATTTGCAAATAAGGTTTTGGTTTTGAAGTAGGAGTCGAAGCTTGTGAGCGGGAGCAAGTGTCAAGCCGTGAACCTTTACTCTTTGGAACATTACTCTTGGCATGTGAGCATTGACTATCGGGATTTTGAGACTTCACCCTTTTAGGTGCTCCCTTGATGGCCACTTTTCTTGGAGGTGGCTCCAACATTGTGTCCTCCGGAAATCCTAGGTCACGCAACTTTTCTTTGATGAAGAGTTTCATCTGGTAAGGGGCCCTCTTGACACGCTCTTGAATGGCGTTCCATTCCTCCATAACGGAAAAATTGGCATCAACCTCTTCTCCAATTGCACATAACCTTCGACAATGAGGGTGTATTTCATCCAAAAGAATAGGCAATTTTTTCTTTCTCTTCTCGGCAAGAATACCAGCACAAGGCAACCTGAACGTTGCCATTTGCACACAACCACAATCTTCTTTAACAAAGGCGAATCTCCTAGAGCGTATAGATGAAACCCAAAGTGGCCTTAGAGACATACCCCTCCAACTCTGGGAGTAATTTGTTTTTTCTATATTTGTGTACCATGACGGTTATATTCCTCCCAAAACTCCCTTATATCTCACCGAATTGGTTTTTCAACATTTTGTAAATTTCATCCCAACATGATGTCAAATCTCCCACACTACTCAAGTATTTTTTTCAATTGTGCATGAGCCGATTCAACAATGTTGGTGGTTCTACACCCTAGATGCAAATATTTATTTGTCCATGCCCTCACAAAATGCTTCTTAAGGGGCAAAATGGTTTCCTAAACATATTTAACAAACAATGGAAACAGTCTGCATACCTCATCTTTGAATGTCAAGCATGCAATTGCAAATGAATCCTCCGTAGGAGAGTTAACCACATCTCTCCAAGCCCTCACTATTTTCTTAACAAGCTCACAATGCTTGTCATCATCCGCTTCCTTCGCATCTTTGTCAACAACTTTTCCTTTTGAAGGCTTGGCTTTGATTCTACAATCCGTGATGCACCTAGATTTGACATTCTTCTCAATATGAAAATACCAAAGTACATGGTCCATTTTAGGGAGAACTTCGAAAACGGATTTCATCAAAGCGAGGTCCCTATCGGTGACAATCACCTTAGGCATGTTGCGTTTTGAGGTCAAAAGACCAACCAACATCTCAAGTTTCCAAATGAAGTTATTCTCTCTTTCAAAGGAAGGAAAGGAAAACGCAGCCGAATAGGTCATTTTGGTAGAGGTGACACCAACAATCTCAAATAATGGCATTCGGTAGGTATTGGTTTTGTAGGTGGAGTCCATGACCAAAACAGTGGGAAAAGTGTTAAGTATATCAATTGAATCCGTATGAGCAAAGAATAAGTCTTCAAGAGTGGTTTCCTCGCTATTTGCTCTTGTGAAATAGACATATTGATGCTTCTCCAACTTTGCAATCAAGTATTGCAACTTCGTCTTGTCCTCTCTTTGCCCATTGCGCCATCTAGTTCACGCATTATACACTTGCTTGATGGGTGTCAAATTTTCTTTGTTTTTTTTCCTTCAAATCCGTGAGAATATTCCTAGGCTTTGCCAAGCTCTTTGTCATGTCGATAACTTTTTGCTTCTCCTCCGCTTTTAGTCGACCCGCAAGAAGGTGGTCGGATAACTTTGGCGCCAAGTCATGGTTGTGAATTCCACAAAGCATTGCAATCCACCAATCTTGTTTTTTTTTTTTTATCAAAGAAGCATTTCAACCTAAACGGACAATTACATTTCCTTGTGCCCGTGCCTTCAAGCTTCAGTTTCTTCCTCGTCTTAGGTGGCTTGTATTCACCACTCCTCTCACATTGCATCGTCATGTATGGCGTTATTGTACTAGATTTATCTATAGAAATAGTATATCTGGCTCTTGCCGCTTGTCGACGAACCCAACCAAGTAATTCTTCACGATTTCTCCATCTTTCAATTGTTGTAAAAAATGACCCCGCGTTTACTTCAATAACACGAACACCGGTAGGTATCGGTTTAGGCTTCTCTTCAAAGTTACTGGTAGGTACCGGTTTTGCTTGGTTGTGAACTATGTGAGCTTGAGAAGGAATTTTCACTTTAAACTCCACTTGTTTGGTTGGTTTGACATCGCCGGATGCTACGCCGGAAGCTTTACTTTTGGCCGGTTTAGGTTCAACGCCATCCTCCCCCACATTTTCAACCATCTCAATCAATGTCTATTCAATAAAAAAATAAGAAAGAAAAAAAAAAACTTGTGCGGTAAGCAAAGCAAGTAAAAAAAGAGGTGCAAAATTTCAAAATTTAGGCATCACAGTAGCGTGAGTTAACTCACGCAGCCCTTACAACTAGCGTGAGTTAACTCACGCTGAGCCCTACACCTAATGAAATAAAAAACGTAACTACCAGAAAAACCAGCAAAAATGAAAGAGTTTTGATGGTACATTACCTGTTCTTTGATGCTTAATGAGCGTAGAAACTTGTTTCCTGACGATTTGCAATGATTTGGAATGAAGATTTTGACCCAAAAATTCGCACTTTTTGCGTTTTTGGAGGTGGAGGGAAAGAAAAAATGGAGCTGTGTGGTTGCCTGCTGAATTTTGAACGAAAATAGTACCCAGCGTGACAATTACTTTGGGAATGAGCGAAATGGTTTGGGTAAAGAGCAGAATTCTATATGAATAGCTGAAAAATTGTGTTTATTCTTTTATCTTTCTTCAAAAGTCTACTTTTGAAGCAACTTTGAGGGGTGAAAAAAGAAACTATGCAAGAGGGTTCTATCATAACAAATTATTGGGCCAGCATATGGGCTTTTAAAACATAATTTTACGATCACACCTAAAGAGAAGGTAATAGATTGGAAAAATTGCTCTTTAAACTTTCAAAATTGCTCTTGAACACCTAAAAATAACATTTCTACTATTAACAACAGTTAATTGTCGTTCCCTTGCCAGCGAAAATTAATGCCGTTGCAAATTTTACTTAAGTGTGCAACGGCACTTAAGTGGCGTTGCCCGTCAAGAACAAAATAAGTAGAGTTTCTGCAAAAGGCACTTAATTTTACCAACAGAAAAGGCACTTGATTTTAATAAATTATATTATTATGTTTTATCAACAGAAAAGGCACTTGATTTTGTATCTTATGATGGAAATTTTTATTTGATTGTATCTTATAATGCTTTACCGGCACTTCATAAGTAAATATTATCTAATAGTTTGGGAGGAGGAGCATATTAGTGTTGTGAGTTATTATCTAATATTGTTTTGTAGCGTAATATTTTTGATAGGTGGTTGTGACATTTACATACTTCCAACAAATACAATATTACAAGTGTTTATAATTACTTCTTGTCGTTGGTTAACATTGCGGCAATTGATCACAAAAATGCAATTTAGAAAAAGGAAGTCCATTTGAATGTTAGTCCTATTGTTTGGCTTCTGCTTCATAGTCCACTACCTACAACAGATAATTTAATTAGGAGACACGTTCTTGATCCTAATGCCCTACTTTGTACGGACGGGTGTGGCACTATAGAGGATATTGATCATTTATTTCTTTCATGTGGTTTCTTTGGGAAAGTTTGTCCAAAATATCTCTAATTGGCTTGGTTTCAGTACGGTGCATCCTGAAACATGTAGCAGATCACTTTCTTCAATTTGAAAATTTAGGCGGGTTTCCAAAAAACATTTGTGTGACTTTTCAACTCATTTGATTATCATGTGTTTGGGTGATTTCATGTGAAAGAAACACTTGGTTTTTTCGTCAAAAAGAGGAATCGTTACACCAACTTCTGGACAAAATTAAACTACAATCTTATTGGTGGCCGAAAGCGAAACACATTAATTTTGCTTTTAACTTTTAAGTATCATCTACGGTAGTTTGATCCTTTAACTTGTTTGAGAATCAATTTGTAATTAGGTTGCTTTGACATCTCTTTTTTTTTTCCCTTCTTTTTATTTGTCTTCGTTATTTGTCTATCATACAAATACCAATATCTGTATTTTTATTAAATGTGTGTGTCCAAATAGAACGCTCAAATGCTTGTGATCATGTAAAACTTCCTCCAACAACTATTCTTTAACCTCAAAATAACCTTGGTTTTTTAACTCTCACTGCATTTGTGCATCTTTCATTTTGCGACGAAGAAGATATTAATTTTGCTTAAAAACAAATCGAAGGTAAAACTTTTATGTTTGAATATATTTAAATAAAAGTGAGTTGAATAATAAAATTCAATGTAAAAATTACGTTTAAACTCGAAAGCTACAAATTTTAGATCAAATTTTAGAGATAATATTAATTCTAAGTCGATAGAACAGGTCAAAATTAATTTTTTACTTTAACAATCAATTATAACTGCCAAACATAGATTAAGTATTCTGAAAGGAATACCTTTTCAGGTGCAGAAAAATAGTATTGGAAACTAAGCTGTCAATCAAAACAGGGAAAACAGCTTATGAATTAGTTTGCTTCTATTACTATTACTAGTATCTTCAAATCTCTAACAAATGTGTCATAAATTTGTTGAGCACCATTTAGTAGTATCTGGCAATCTGCAGATAAAGTGTTGCTATATCCTGAAATTTGCAAATTATAATAGCACTGCTCACTGTACAAGCCATGCTTTAAATTGAACTAATGCTAGTTGGAGTAGTAATTAATTTTCCAGCTAGTTAGTGCAACACAACACAATGCAGCAACTAATGCTTCAACTCACACTTTATAGTTTATACTCCTTAAGAAAATTTTCAGAAAAAAATATTCAAATGGAATTTGTTTTATGAGAATCAAAAGTGGAGTATTTTGAAAAAAATAGTGAATATTGATTGATATTGATTTTGTAGTCTCATAGTACTCATTGCCATGACTATTACCAAAAATAAAATACAAAACCTGTAAGTCACGGCAACTGAATGAGGATCTAACCCAAAAGATTACTAGCAATGATTTCTAATTATTTCTCGGATTTATATCACCTTTTATTAACTGAATAATTGAATGAACGAAATGATTATGTGAAAAAGGGGAAAATAAAATGTTATTTTTGGTATAAGTAAAAATAAAAAGTTTTATCTGAATTAAATAATTTTGAACAAAATAAAAAAAAGCTCTTGTCTTAAGAAACAATTAATTCTACTTCTACTTTTCCTTTCATTTGAATTATTATTTTTATAAAAACATATAATTTTCAAATGAGGTAGTAATATGTTTTTTTGGTTATAACAAAAAAATAGTAGTACTAGTAAATAATTATTTTTTAAAAATGTTTTACTATCCCTATTTAAATGTTGAACCAAATCGGTGAAAGCCTAAACCCTGAACCCCTATAGATCCATTTGACAAAACAGAGAAAAAAACAAATCACAGTCTCAGTCAACAACTTTCTCTAATTAACACACTAAATTTAACAGATCATGATAGCCTATAGTGTAGTGCCCTACTATTACACAATTTAATTTTTCCTATGCATGCCACCTTCTTTAATTTTTTCTGCTTAACTTAAATTTAATCCCTGCAAGGCTGCAACAGAAAGATATGTTTTATTTTTTGAACCCCCCACCCTCCTAAATACTAGTACTACCCCCACCAAAGCATCATAAAGCCTAGGGTACCCTATGTGACATAACATAGCACAACAAAAACCTAGCTACAGTAGTTAGGTGTAGGACTTTACCACTTTCCTTGGATTTTGAAAAGCTGAAGATCTTTAGCACTTTAACATGTTATATGGAGAAACCAAACAGCACCTTGAAACCACGCTTATTCAGAATCTTCTTTAATTCAAACACCACAATACTAGTAATAAAGTAAACAATTAAAATTACTTAAAATAATTATCAAACAATTAAACTTAAATGATTAATAAATTTTATAAAACGACGAATAATTTAAAAAATCTAAGTTTAATTTTTAAGTAAAACAATATTTTATCAGACTTTATTTATCTTTCTGCTGAACTTCGAATTACAAAAACCTTAGTTTAACGCAGAGATAGAGAAAGTGAATTTGTGATGTGCACATGTGAAGCTAAGACCAGACGCACATGATAAGTGATGTATAAACAAAAGTGGAAAATTGAAGGGTCTCTATGGGGAACACAGATAAACACACACTTTTTTCGTCTTTCTGCTCTACCACTGCACTCACCATAACACAACAACATTGAATTGACCTTCAACTAGAAAGAAACATTATGTTTTCTGGTTATTTAGCTTTTCATATTTTATAAGTACAACTATTTAGAAAAGTAGTTAATTTGGTTGATAGAAATAGCTTTTGATAATTTCTAAACATTTTCTTATATATAATTATTGGCCTCATAATTTTACTTTCTGCACCCATTTAATCAATTTTCAGAAGAGAGAAAAACTTATCTTTACAACATGTAAAATGAATATAGATATTTTTACATATAAACATAGAGTGAGCACATATAATGCTAGGGCACGAGGCTCGAAAAGAGAACACAGTGCCTTTCGCACTCAAACTTTAAAACACCTCGAATTTTCAAACGATGAAAAGGATATCTTGAACAAGCCAAACCGAATAAAAACCTTCATTTGTTTTTTTTGGTAAAAGAACAAAAAAGATTCAATAAATTTGATGCCAATATCATCAACATCAATACATCATCATAGTAGTATTAGACTATGCATGCATATACATGTACATGCCCCGTATCCATACACATGAGTTATGATGAATTTGCTTCATTTGTTTTTTTGTCTTATTAACGAGTAATAGAATTAATCCAAAAAAACGAGTAATAGAATATTTAAAAAATAAATTATTTTATAAAAAAGCAGGGACAGATCTAGACATGATGGTTTGGTGTGGCAAAATTACAAAAGAAATTTTTTAGTGTAAATTTGATTTATAATACGATATATATATTAGTAATGCGAAAATTAAATAGAAAAAACACTGGTTTAAGCAAAAGGCAAGTTTGTTAAATCTCCATGTCTCAAGTTCAAATCTCATCTTCCCACACTTTTGATGATTTTCTCCTTAAAAAAATGTTAAAAACTGTGGCGTTGGAAGTTGAACCATGGACGTGACTATAGATAAAAGACTATCTACCATTGGATCATGCGTTGATTTGTGAAACATTGTCCAATTATGTGATATATGTTATCTTTTCGATCTAATATATTAATATAAAAAAATTTGGGCTATAATCTGGTGTGGCAGCTGCCACACCATGCCTAACACTAGATCCGCCCCTGTAAAAAAGTCAAATGCAGAGTATTTTAATTTTCAATGCATTGATTACACATATTTTCATATAAAATTACCATTTTAAGGTGAAACAAATTTTTTTAGCTAAAATGAAAAATGATGAAGTAGTATGTTATACATATGATCATCTATTTATCCTTCATATATTTATAGAAAATATGTTTTATATTTATTAATATATGTATTATTAGAGGTATTTTTTATATTACTATTGACAACTATATATAAACGAGGAGTGATTAAATGAAATGAAAATTTAATAAATAAAAGTATAATGTTCTGTTAAGGTTCTAAATGACAGTTATTTTAAGAATGGAAAAAATATAAATGCAACTCTTTTTTTTAGAGAAATGATATATGTACATCTATTTTATGACAACTTTTGACAACCATCTCTCTCCTACAGACATCGTGCACTTATTCTCTCTCTTCTTTTTACTCTCTCTATTGTTTTTGACCAATAAAAAGAAAGAAAAGAAAAGTTGTTACAATAATTGTCTTAATTGGTTGTTCAAATATCGCTACTCCTCTTTTTTTATAAGACAAAATAACTAGCAAATAATAATTTAATTGGTTTTTAGTCTGTAGTCTTTACAAATTCAAGATACAAGGTGAGATAACCAATAGAACTTTTTAGGGAGAGCACCAAAGATTCTTCGAAACAACTCTAAAGTAAAATACATTGGTTTTTATTAGAATGAATCGAATCATTCTTCCTTCTAAGTTCCTCCTCTTAATCATGTTTTTTTTTTTAACCTAATAGGTCCACATTATGCCATGGAGCAATACCCTTTCCCCTGCACTTCCTAGTTTTTACATAACTAGGCCAACCTATTTAGTTGTCGAGGTCCTCTCATTTATGTTGAAGAGCTACGTGGGAACCTTGATTCACCGAGGTTCTGAGGTTAGCTTGTCAAATAATTAAGGTCCTTTCTTCCAAGATGAAAAGCAAGGTCGAGAGCTTGCTTCGTTGAGGTTCTAAGGGTAGCTCGTCAAGTTTATGAGGTGATAGATATTTAGTAAGTGTACTAAAAACTATTGAAGTAATATAATAAAGTTCGTTTCCACGAAGACTGTGTTAATCTCAATTTAACAATAGTGTTATGATATAGGATGAGTAAATTGTTTTAGTTGTCCGAGGAAGTAAGTTTGTTGTGCATAAAAGGAAATAACAGAAATTAAAGTTTGTTTAGAAAAATATAGATAGAGATGATACTAAGTCTTTTGAATCCTATGAGTTCCCCTAATTGGTACACTGCACCTATTTCTTATGAATATTTCTCTAGTTTCACGACGGCTAACTATAATCAATCCCTTGACTTACGACTCTCTTCTCATATTGCAGTCTCTAATTCTTTAGGTGATCTAATAATCTTTGAAGGTTTTAAGAGCGTTAACCTAATATCACAAATAAACGATTATCCTTTCCTAGACTAACCCTGTTTATTTGAACAATTCAATTAGGTCTAAGTTGAAAGCTATGGTCGGTAGTCATTCATTCTCACGAATTCATGTTTATACGTGATCAGTACATAAAAAGCATTAAGAACAATTGACTTGAATAAAACTATATTGATATTCACAGTAAATAGAGTTTCACAGCAACATGTTTCAATTAGGGTTACATCAGAATCATCTCAAACCTAATCTCTAAGAGATTTAGCTACTCATAAATGATTTTACAAATATCATAATCAATGAAAGAATTAAAACATACATTAACTAGTAAAGAATGAAGGAAATCGCCCCTTTCTTCAGTCTCCAGGTCTGCAAATCGCACTTTCTCTCTCCAGAATTCGTAACCCTTGCTTTCTGCACTGGCTTCTGCTTAAATAGGCACAAGAATGCACCTTATCGTGACACGATTTAGGTCAATTGTGTCCCAATTCCTTCTTACCAAGCCCATGAGTCAAATTTTTACTCTTCAAATCATGACACGAAAATGCTACGTGTCCCGATTTCCTCAATGTCAAATGCACCTCATCTCGTGCTCCAAATCGTGACACGTTTTTCAGCAACCGTGTCACGATTTTACTTTAATCAAAATCTTTAGTTTTTCTTGCTTTCCTTGCTGTTTAAGCTTGCTTGTGAACTCAAAATATCATGAATTTACACTAAAAATTACGTAATGACAAGATGTCATCATGAGGTTTTCTCATCCGATTTGATGAGCTAAGTGGGAACCTTGCTTCACAGAGGTTTTGCGGTTATCATACGAGTTGAAGAGCTAACCAGAGACATTGTGCCTCCTCTTGTTGACATTGTTGCTATTTATTTTTCAGTTGTTGTTTCATATTTCGCTCCTAAAATTCTTGGACAACCTCCAACAAATGTGTTAATGGTGAATTGAAGTCTTCATCTAGCCTAGTTTCGAGTGAAGTATGTGTGTATTTATGTTGCCCCATAATGATGAGTAGATTGACGCTAAAGATAGTTTGTTGAAAAGTTTTGTCATAGTCCCATAATGGGTGACAATGTTCATGTATGTAAAAAATAAAAATATATATATATATATATATATATATATATATATATATATACACACACACACACAAGGTGAGATGTGATGTGGAGCTTCGTAGGGAAAGCTCCTAACGTACTCTCAAACTATTTAAGGTAAAAATACATGATTTTATTAGAATGAATCGAGTTTTTTTTTCTTTCTACGTGCCTATTTTTATTGTTACATTCCCTTGACATGCATGGTCCGCTAAGTAACAGTGTTAAATGTGATATGGTTGATCATTCGAGTTTGGCCTTAACATGCATGATTAATCGAGTGACTGGTTCACTACCCTATAAACGGTCATAGACAGCGTATTTTTTCGGGTCATTTATAGCATTTTAAAAGCGCTATTGTAAATGGCGTTGGTAAAGGTAATATAATGCTCTTTTCCTAAATGAGTAATGTTGTTGCTTCATAAAATTGTCTACGATTGACTGACTTCATCATATACAACGACTCTAATTTGGACTGTATCGATGTCGTGCTTGTCTCATTTGCAGCTCCCTCAATACCTTATCATTGAGACATAAAACAATGACACATTTTTGCCTTATCTATCATCTCGATGTCCAACTTCATCATAGATGTATGAAACAATCATTTATGAAAACCAATAACCAAATTGTCTCTAACAACAATAACAACATACCTAGTAACATGAGCAAAACAAATCCATAATCATAAACAAAGAACAGAGATAAGAGAATAAGGGAACAACATACTAATGTTTGTTTATTGAATCCGACCCAAAAAGACATATATTTGGGATAGAGTGGTTCTCGAATCCACTATGAAATGAGTGATATAAATAAGTTACAAGACATCAGGTCCAAGAGCTCTCAAAGATGAATCCCTAATTTATACCTATTTATCAAGTCACTAAAACCCACTTAGAGATCCTAAGAGAAAATTTTGATCTTTCTTCTAATGAGATCTTACTACCTAAAGTGTACGAAATGTTTTTCAACTCAAGAATCTCACCCAAAGACATTCAATTTTTAGCCTCTAAGTTTCCTAAAAAAAATCTCGCAAGAATCCCTAATTTCAACCAATTTATCAAGTCACTAAAACCCACACATAAATACTAAGAGGAAGCATGAAAGAGAATTTTGACATTTCTTTCTTCGAATGAGATCTTACTACCCAAGATGTATGAAATATTTTTTCAAGTAAAAAATCTCAACCAAAGACACTAAACTTTTAGCCTCTGAATTGTTTAAAAAATCGCTCCTTTAATTTTTTTAAGATTACATAATATACATTGAAGAATGCTTAACTAGTGATTCAAATTTCGAGCAAATCGCCTTGTTGCCCATCAAAACAGCCTTGCAGTTGCAGCCAACTTCCAAGGATGATTATTAAGCCTTGCGCCCCTACTTACATAGCCTTGCAAATTGAGCTACCTTGTACAATTTTTATAAATTTCAATCTTTGCCGGGTACGATTTTCAACATAATAATAGATAAAATGATAAAAAATAATTTAAAAAACTAACGATTTTATTAGTTAATATTTAATAATTAGTACATCTGAAACTATAAGCTCTAACATCTGAAACTATAAGCTCTAACGATTTTACCCTCTAACTTTTGGACCTCTTTTAATTAGCTGATTTTATGTCAATTTCTCAGTCTCTGATGATTTTAACTGGCATGGAGATAGAAGAATGCTGATAAGTGAAGTCCAAACTTGCATGGTGTCCAAACTAGCATGATAAGTGGAGTCCAAACTGATAAGTGGTCATTCTTTAGGGGGGCCAAAAGTTACACCATGCCAATTTGAACTCCATTTATCAGCATTCTTCTATCTCCATGTCAGTTTACACCATTAGAGACTGAGAAATTGTCATAATCTCTAACAAAATCAGCTAATCAAAAGAGAACCAAAAGTTAGGGGGTCAAAATATCCATTTTTTTTAAAGGGAGCCAAAATCGCAACTTTTTAAAACATAGGGGATGAAAAGTGCATTTAAGCCTATTTTATATTATGCAAGATTAATTGTATACAGCTATAGAAGAAGAACAAAATATTAAGGTAATAAGTGAATCAGTAACTCTGGAATGCAATCCAAGTATAGAAGAACATGATAGACAGCCCTAGCAGCGACATGAGCAGCTTGAATTGGAAAATGGCAACTGTGCAAAACAAGCCATATCATGTCATCAATGGGAGGGTGCTAACACACGTGTGGGGCCTGGTCCTCACATAATTGTTTCTGCTTCCCTTTTTTTTTTTATATAATGTTTGAAGCATTTGATTTTACCTTTTAAAAGATTAACAGTATATACACTATGGTACATGTAATTAATATTAATACCACTACTACTATATATAAGTGATATAAAAGACATTGGCTATTCAGCGTTAGTGGTAAATATAGATGAAAAAAAGTGGCAGCATAGAGCATAGCATGCAGAGAGGTGAGAGGGACAGGATCCCTTGGATAAGGTCAGAATTTGACAGATATACAGTCTTGTGATGAATCAAACAGAAACTATGTCGTCACCACTTGACCATATATATTTACTCTCTAGTAATTTGTAAGGGAGATTCTGTGGGTCCCACAGATCTCTATTCACCCAATTCAATTCCCATAACTACACTCCACAAAGGAAGAAGAGACCCCTCAAAACTCAAACCGGCCACCGTAGTATACTACTAGTATAAAATTATTATTTTTTTACATTAACTCTTCGCTTCTTAGGGATAACTCTGTTAATCCAAGTTCGATCGTGAGGTAAACATTACTCAATAAACACTCTTATTTTTGTGTTACTTACGAGTTACCATGTTTTGTGAAGTGAAGACACCTCTATTGGAGATGTTTTTAGTCCACGTTATGTAAAATAAATCAGAATAAGTCATTTTGGTCACTAAATATGCAAGGAATAGTCACAATAATCTTTAATGTAACGAAATTTTAAAATAGTCGCTGATTATGTATGATGTTAGTCAAAATAATCATGTAAGTTAAAAATTCTCGTTAATATTATCATATTAGTCCCACACTATACTTACTTATTGTCATATTAGTCCTTATAAATATTTAATTACTGTCATATCAGTCTCTGAATGAAGAGTTATGTCAATGTTGAAAAACTATTTTAATGTCAGTGACTATTTTGATTAACGAAACATACGATCAAAAACTTTTAAAATTTTGATAGATTAATAAACTATTGTGACGACTCGTTACGGTAACTATTACTCAATAAAATCTTCAAGGTGGTCGTTGGTTTCCTATGAGACAACATAATCTTTCCACGGTCCACAAATTAAACCCCCTTCTAGCACGTCATCATCATAATATTAAATTTCATTCACCAATGAAAAAATCACAATATTTAATTCTCTTGCAGAATTTGAGCATATGTTGCTCTTCATCAACCTTTGTACTTTTTCGTCCATCAATAGGTTTAGATCTTCTTCCCAACAATTATTATTATCTTGACTAAATTAGCATTTTATACTCAAAATTGTAAGTGATGTGGTGCAGTACCTTCAATTTGAAAAGTGCAATTTCAACAAATTACTTTTATAGGAAACATATCATAATCAATGGAAAATCTATGCATGTTGGTTAAAAATATCGTATTACCATTTGGTATGCTAAGCTAAATTAGCTTCATATTTAAGCTTAGACCTCTTAATTATATCTATGGATGTTTAGGTGTAGCTAGCTAGCTGCTTGACCATACTTTTACACTTCAACTTTGGTTTTACAGCTACCAATACATTACCAACTCTGCACCCTATTTCTAAAATTAATTAACCATGTAAACACATACCGTAAAATTTAAAATTAAAATTTGAATACAAGTAGAATGATGTTACTATATAAAGTACAGCATAAAAGTAGAATGATGTCTTGAAAGTTGAAAATTGAAGACAACATCATATATCGTATAGATCTAATTTCATAACACTAGGCAAAGTTAAAATATGCAATCCTCATGCCCTTATTGGCTGAAACAAAACCAAAACTCAATTTTTTGATTTTTGCTTTAGAAGCAAGCAAAACACAATGATGATATCCTTGGTTACATCCTACTATGTGTCTACATACATATGGTCACATTATCACATTGCAAAAAATATATATACTCAAAATAAAACTTGCATTTTAAATATTTAAAGGATATTCATATGTAGTCATAGAGGGGCATTAGAATAGTTCAAAAGGTACATAAAACAAGCTGAAAATTAGTACAACTATCTTTAGATGGTATCAGGTAGTTGAAGTACTGAAAATAACTTAATATATATCTTCATATAATATAAATATAAAGTTAAGTATCTTGATTATGGTTTCTCCATCAGACAAAGGACCAGTTGATGAACATGAAAGCTAAGCAGTGATTGGCATCATCATCATTAAGAACTTTCCATGCAATGGCTTGATCATAAGACACTGGCCTATTCATACTTGATACACAAATCCCTCCTGGCAGAGATGCATAACCCTGGAGAAAAATAACAGAGACATTAAAATCCTAAAGTTATTCAAAAATTTACATCTTCAAATTAAATTGGATAAATTTATATATATATAAATAAATAATAATTACCTGTTGCATAATCTTAGAGAACTCAGAGCAAAGAATCTTCCTGCCAGCTTCATCAAGAACTTTATCAAGCATAATATCTTGAAGAGCAACTAGAGTAGTTTCAAGCATGTCTAGTCCAGCCTGGTTTGAAAAGGTGAATATTGGAGATGCCTGCAATTATATTCTCAAAAGTCAGAAGAATGCTAAAAGGAGATTTTAAAGAACACAAGATTAAGAGCAAATCCAGTTATTACATTTGTTTTCACAGAACAGCACATAATTGCATCAGAATGGTGCCAAAGTTGTTTCAATATTGCATCACTCGCTGCGGACTCAACTCTAAAAAGCTCAGCACCAGTGTGCATCCTGAAAAAGACAACAACATATAGAATAAGACTAAGCACATTTGATAATTGAGAAAGCTAATTAGTAAAATAAGAGATTTGGAAACAAACCTGTAGCTTCTAGATATCCATCGTGCTAAAGCATGAGCTTCTGGCGAACCAGGAAGAGACTTTGGCCCTAGCTGAGTACCTGGCCGAGAGGGCGCAATTGCCATGGCAACTCTCTGAACTGATGCCACAACACTACGCACATACTGGCGAGCCATAGAAGCCACATTGTCGCGCAAATGATTCTCAAAGGTAAATTGAAATGCAATTGTAAGGACCGACCTAAGGTTGTATCCGTTAGACCCAGCACCTTCACCAGATGGACGAGCATTACTAGATCCTTCAAGTAAATCCAATGTTCTTGATGTGGTTGGACCATCCTGAGATGCACAGTTCAATACATCAACATATGCTTCAGGAAAAGAAATATTTTTATGACATATGTTTCATTAAATTAATGCAGTGGTAGTTGATAAATGATACTTAACTGATTTAGGATCCAAGGGAATAACTCGAAAACCAGAAGGCAATAAGAGGGCATCATCTGCAAAGGATTCATCTATAGGAGCAAACACAAGTTGAGCACATGCTCCAATTGAATTTTCATCAATTCCACTGCAAAGCTGCAACAGGTTTCATACATAGAAGGTTTAAAATCATTTCAAGAGCTATCTATACCTTACTACTATAAAATATACAAAAACGGACTTGTTCGCACAACTTTACCTGCAAAAGATACATATCACGTGCCAGCGCAACATCTTCTGGGGAGAAAGCATGTCCCTCTATACGAACTACCTCCAGGAACTGCACCAATGCAACATACCACAAATAAGCACATAATAGTATTATGCAAATACAAAATACTAAAGGTCTGCAAATAGTTACGAACAACACCTCTTCATGCTCAATTGTAGGAGCAAGAGGTAAAATGACCTGGCTGCTGGGGAAGCCACCAGGTCTTGGACACGGAACCGCATAGGGGCTAGACTTGAGACAAGTAGCAGAGTACGCATCAACGCCATAATCAGCCCATTCTGATCGATGCTCCCTCAAAAATCGAACAAGCAAAGCAGGAGGAACATTCTGTGATATATAATCAAAAATTCAGAAAGCTCTCAACAAGTTGGTTATAAGGAGGAACAGCTGACTGACATATAGCTGATGAAAATATTTGCCAAGTGAAAATACCTGCAGCAGCATTGATGCCTTGGCACACAAGACACCACCTCCAAATGTTGGGAACATTGATGAATAGTTGGACCCCAAAAACTTGTTTGGAGACGAGTTCACAGCAATGGTTACGTCTTCAACACCATCATTTCCCAGCAACGACCAACCATCATCGACAAACCCATTCACAGCATCATTGAACCCCCTGAAAATTAAAGGTATCAAGGAAGATAGAGTGAGTTAGCATTAAGCGAGAGTATGAATAATAAATCGACTTCAACTAATTAACATCAAGTGAATAACTCAAATCCCAAATGCCACAATGAATCGTGGCAGCATGTAAGGGCCCTACCTGCATAGTCTCTGACTAAAGGTTCTCAAAACAGCTGGTTGGCGCCCGCCACCATACTGAATTTCTCCACTGGATTCTTGTGCTATCTGTTTTATGTGTTGCAATGCCTGCAAAGTGGAGTTTAAAATGATTAGAAATTAACTTTGACATGATTAGTTGTGTAACATCTATATAATCAATCTTACAGCAATAGTCAATTTCTGAGCCAAGATTTTTGACGATTCATAGAGAGGCCTCAGAACTTCAGGGACACTCCAAACCTGAAAGAAAAAAAAACAATGTTAAATACCGAAGTCAGAAAAGTTCAACATAAATAACGAAGAAAATTTGAACTTTTATATGTCCCTTACATCTAAATCAACATGATCAACAATATGAATAATGGATCCACCTCCCTCACATGGTCTGATAAGAAAACCACTAGGAAGCATTTCAGCTCTCACAAAATTTGACGGAGAAGGTCCTGTAGGGCCACCAGTAGAAGCATTCAACGATCTCTCACATATCTGCCAGCATAATCATTTCAACAAATTAAATAAATTAAAATTAATCTAAAACTCTCAATTGTAATTGTAAAAGGATAGGTTCATCTTAGTACCACAAGACTTCCATCTTCCAAACTTGTAGTATATCTCAGTGTCCAAAAGTCTCGTGCTGCAGCCAAAGTTGTTGGCGCATACGTCTAATAACATAAAAAAAGATACATCAACAAAACTAACATTAAATACAAGTCAACAGAAATAGAAACGGCATTATGAGTTCTTTTGTAGAATAAATTAGGACCTGCATGTACATAAGCTCTATTGTACCACCACCCCCAGTGGGAACAATACTCAATACATCAACGCATCGGCAGTCACGATACCATGACAGTCTATCTTTAAGAATCTCGGCAACCTATGACAAATAGTAACACAGTCAAGTTATTAAAAAGTAATCACAATTTCATTGTTCAACAGCAAGGAGGAAACAAATCAACAACAAAATAATACCTTGGTGGGCTCTAGACTCACAAGGCCGCAGGCTCGCGCCGCTATCCCACTAGAGTTGCGGGAAACAGCAACGATACCAATAGATTCCGGACCAGGCTGCACAAAGACATTAAAATTGAATGTTAACACAAAAACATCAACAGCCATAAAATTGTAAAACAGGTCATCATTATCATTATATGATACCTTCATCCCAATCATCTGCACCCAGTCGACAGCAGTTCCGGTAGCCTTAGATAGGAACTCTGCCAGGGTCTCCTCAGCCACAGCGAGAAGACTAATAGAACATAAAAACAATAAATCATGTCAACATCAAGTTAAAATGAACAGCATAACAATTCAATACACAATGCAACAAAATAAAAAAGGTGTTACGAACCCAGCTGGGTTGTTTGCATCCCTTTGAGGACGCTGAGTTGGGTTTTGCTGTTGGTTTTGACCACTCATTACCACAGAATCACAGCTATTGTCTGTGGTAGTTGCAGCAGAAGCCTATTCAAAAAGAAAAAGTTAGCATGTGAATAATCAATGATTACTTCTTAACTTTTAACAACAAACATTTTCAATGCATTCAATGAACATTGAAACAATAAAAGCAACCAAATGAATTAAAAAAACAAAAAGGAATAGTATCTCACACTCACAGTGTGAATCTGTTGCTTCATGTATCCATTCTCATACACCAGATGAGAAACTTGCTTCTGCAGACGGTCATTCTCTTCCATTAAGAGCTTGTTCATTGCAGACAACTTCCTATTCACTGTTTGTAAACGTGAAGCTTCCTTTCTTTGCTTCTCACGGCATCTACACAAGCAATACATAAAAAATAATCAAGTAAAATAACTTTGAAGCCTTTATGCATAAACTACATTTACCATTAAATGCAGAAAACTACATTTAGAAATATAGATCATGATTTACAAGAAATTAAAATGCAAAAGGGGTTTATGACTTTACAAGAGAAACAAAACAATGGTTTGAAAAGCACATTTTTAGACTAAAAATGTTTAACCAAAAACAAAGCATTAATGTATTGTTTCCCAACAATATGAACCAATATTTATAACATTTACATTGATCTATAAATAAATGTTACTAAATTTAGAAAGGGTTGAACAAAAAAAAAGGCTATAACAAACAAAATTACACACCCTCTTTCTCTACAAGGTTCATTTTTTTTAATCTAGAATTATTACTAATTATTGAAGAATGAACTAAAAAAGGACTAAACCAAACAAAAACAAAACACCCCACAAGCTATTTCCATCAAAGTTCTTTCTTTTATCTATAAATGTTACAAAATATTTTCAAAGGCTTGAACAAAAAAAGACTAAAACAAACAAAAAAACACAAACCCCACAAGTTATTTTCATTCAAAGTTCCTTTCTTTCATAATGACAAAAAATGGTAACCAACTAACCAAAAAGTGAAAACATTTTTTCAAACAAAAAAGCTTCATGAAAACAAAACAAAAAAGAACAAAAACTTTAACATTGTTGAAAACTGAAAAGTATACCTTCGGTTTTGAAACCAAACTTTGATCTGTTTAGGTTCAATGTTAGAAAGGATGGGACATTCTCTAATGAGTTGTTGTCTTCTCAAAGAACTAGGCTTAGGACATTCTGAATAAACTCTCTCCAAAGCTTCAACTTGTTCAGGAGTGTACCTCACATATTTACCAGCATCCATTTCTTTATGCATAGAAAGTGCCATTGTTGAAGAAAATGGAAAGTTTTTTATTTTATATATATATGAAAAAAGCTAAGAAAGTTTGTGAAAATGATGAAGCTAGTTTGGTTCTTCTTCTTCACTGTGCAGGCTCTCTTGACCAAGAGAGCCTCCACTCTCTTTCATAGAAAATGGTGAGGTTGAAGGTGGAAGATGGTAAGGTAAAGAGAAAACAAAGAGAGAAGGTGTTAATAGAAAGAGATGGAATGGAACAAGAACAGTGAAGGAAAGTAGTGTGTGGTTTTATCTATCTATATGAAGAAAAACAATGCAAAATTTATGAGTAATACTGTACTATACTATACTAGACTCTACTATTTAATGTGGAGTAGTAGTAGTAACTTTTTTATCTCTTTAAAAAAATACTTTATTATAAAAAGTGATTTTATTGAATGTTTAATTTAAATTGGAAAATTATTTTTTTTTGAAATTATTTAATATTCAATCAAATAAAGTTTGTGTTTGGTATCAACAAATATGCCAGAATTGTGATTGTGTATCACGATTTTTCAAAAAACTACATTAGTAGTTTTCATAAATTATGATGGATTACCGTGATTTTGACATACTAACTAATATGAGCAAAGACTGATCGAACATATAATAAACCTTAAAAAAATATAAAGTTCACTCTTGAAATTTTGTGTTTCACAATTTGTGACATAATATGATTTGTTTGAGTTTTATAAAATCTACTCTTGATTTTAACTTGTGTTTCATAATTGTATGTTAGCCTATGTTTGGTTCAAGTTTGGAATATAAAAATTGAATTTGGAGCAAAATTGAGTTTCACATGTTTGGAATACATAGTTTTTTAATTCAAACATTATTTTTACAAGTTTATTGATCAACTCATTTTCCACCATTTGCTTTATAGCATCCTGAATTAACGAAAATACCATTAAAAAACTTGTTAAATTGGTTAAATCAATTTAAAAAATGAGTAGACCGATATAATTTTTTTGAATGACAAAGGAGTGTCAAAAGAGTTGCATTTTTTTTTTAACAGTTAGAGTGTCAAAAGAGCAACTCTCACTTATTGAGTTTTTTTGTCAAAAAAAAGAGCAACTCTCACCATCAAACATGCATTGAACAATTTTAGAAAATCAATTCATTTAAAATCAAATATTTTCAACCAAACATGCACACAAAATATTTTGTTATCAAAAATAAAATAGTATTATTACAATTATAAAAAATGTATAATACATTTTTATCAAACACCAAAACAAAACAAAACAAAAACATATGAGTGAGTAAAAAAACAAAAACATATGATAAGACATGACAAGGGAATAAGAGAAACAGTTTTTGGCAAATGGTTTTTTTGGTGTTAGTATTTCCTAAACTATCTTTCTCTTTCTCTCTCTTTTATGCAGCAAAGAGATCCAGTTGTACAGCGGTCAGCAAGGCATACCAACAGGCAAGCAGTACTGTACACCCTCTCTCTCTCTCTTCATGAAATCATGCTTTTTGAAATTCAACTTTGATTCTTAGGATATGTGTGATTCATGCATGCATGGATCCCATGTGAAGATACATGCATGAAATCATACATGATACTAATATAATATGATGATTTAATATACCAAGGATAAAAGAGAAAAACGTGACTTTGTTAGTGTTAGTACAAACGTAACCCCATTTGATTGCTTGGTTACTTCATCATGTTTGCATGGTATATACTATATACGATTATTATTCATCCATTCATTGATACTACATTTTGTTTAAAAAAACTAATCTAATATTCATGATTAACCTTTTTTCTCACAAAATTCACATCTTAACTTAAAATAGAAAATACATGTGGATCTAAAATAAGAGTTTTGCCCGACTTATGTTTGAGTTGGCACTTAGTGATATTAGATAAATTTATACTATAGAAAATACATGAATTTAAATTGGTTTTTTTCTCTTTTCAATTTTACCCTTCATTTAAAGTATTTTATTTACTATTTTATCTATTTGTAATATTACTTAAATTATTAATTAAAAAATAGTTAAATATCATTAAAATATGAACCACCTCATTATAATAGGAACACCATTAGCTCCAATAGTGTATAAGGGGAATGAGAAGCTTTGGGTTAGATTTTTCATTATTATAATTATAGCCTTAAATAATTTTTTCTATAACGATATACTATTGATGTAATTGGGAATCATTGATTTTGTGTGCTACTTCGACTCCCTCCATTCCGTTAGCCTCATCAACTGACCTCCCATGAAGTTTCATGTCTATGCCACTCTCATTCAAGATATAAAGGATTTGATCATTCACAATAATACTTCTATCTTGCACACCCTTCGTGAGGGAGATAATTGCGCTGATTTTCTAACAAAGATGGGAGCTGCTTCAGGCTCTGTGATGACTAATCATGCTTCTCCTCCTGAAGAGTTGTTACCGCTTATTATGGATGATGCTTGGGAAACCTACTTCTCCAGAGGCTAGCTAGCTTCGCCCTTTTCCTATTCTTTTTTTTTTCTTTATGCTTTGTTTCTGGTTTTTTCTTCCCTTGTAACAATAAAAAAGGATAAGAAGTTAAACATCTATACATATAATTTTAAGCAAAGAGTTGTCGAAAGTAATTGGAAATGTAATTCCAGACTCCCAATAAGCCTTTATTCAAGGTAGACAGATTTTAGACGACATTCTTGTAGCAAATGAAGTTGTGGATGATGCTCGAAGGTTAAAAAAAATAGTTGTTATTATTTAAAGTTGACTTTGAAAAGGCTTTTAACTCAGTCGATTGGAAATACCTCGAAACAATGATGACAAAAATGAATTTTCCTACCATTTTGAGGAAATGGATCATGGAATGTGTGGCAACAACTTTTGCTTCAATCTTGGTGAAAGAGAGCCCAGCTAATGAGTTTAAATTTGAAAGAGGACTTCGTCAAGAAGATCCTCTTTCACACTTTCTCTATTTATTAGTTGCTGAAGGCATTAATGTTCTGATGAATGGAACCATGGAGGTTGGGCTCTTTACAGGTACCCAGATGGTCGATCAAATAATATATCAGTTTGTCATTTGCAATTTGTTGATGACACTTTATTGTTGGGAGGTGAGAGTTGGGCAAATGTTAAACCCACGAAAGTTGTTCTTATCCTTTTTTTAGGCGATTTTAGGCCTAAATGTCAATTTCAATAAAAGCATATTGGTCGGTGTTAATCTGACTGCTTCTTGGTTCGTTCAGGCTGCTTGTGTGTTGAATTATAAAACCGGCCACATCCCTTTTATTTATCTGGGGCTTTCCTATTGGTGGTGATTCCCGGAAATTGAATTTCTGGCAACCTTTACTTAATCATATTAAATCTAGATTATCGAGTAGGAAGAGTAGAAACCTTTCTTTGGGTGGCCGTTTGGTTATTCTGAAGTTTGTCTTGCCTTGTCTTCCGGTCTACTTTCTTTCCTTCTTCAAGGCTCCCGCATGTATCGTTTCCTTTATCGAATCTATTTTCAATTGTTTTTTATTGGGGGGGAGGAGGGAGGATGTTATGAAAATTTCATGGATAAATTGAGATATTGTTTGTTCTAATAAAGAAAACAAAGGTTATTGACGGTTACGTGGTTAAGTGAATTTAACATTGCTCTGATAGGTAAATGGTGTTGGAGGTTGAAGGAGGAGCGTGGGAGTTTATGGTATAGAGTGTTAGCAGATAGGCTTAGGGAGGATGCTCAAATTTTGCGTATAGAGGGAGAATGGTACTTAGTGTGGTTAATAATTTAATCATTATTAATCAGGGCGTGGGTGCGGGTGTTGGAAGATGAATATATGATAATTCTGTATTTAAGTTAGGTGATGGAGATTCGTTTTAATTTTGGTGGGATCCTTGGTTGGAATGAGGGGTTTTGAAGAATATGTTAAGCCATCTTATTGAGCTCTCCGAAAATAAAATGGAAATTATGGTTGAGATGAAGCATTTAGGTTGGGGTGAGGGTGCTAAGGCTTGAAATTGGCGTAAGAGGTTGTGGACTTGAGAGGAGGACCAGCTGAGACAGTGTGGTTGGTCACTGAATTCAATTGTGGTCCATGATGATGTTAACGACAAGTGGTTGTGGAGATTACATACTTCTAAAAAATATACAGTCAATAGTGCTAGTAGTTTTTCAATAACATCATATCAGCAAAATATTGCAGATGATAATCATGTAATATGGCATTTGGATGTTCCTTTGAAAGATAATTTTTTGTACGACTCTTACTTCGCAACTGTCTTTCGACGAAAGACAATTTGATCAAAAGGGTAGTAATTTCAGCTACTGCTCAGTCTTGTGTGAGAGGTTGTGGTAATCCGAAAGACACGCCTCATCTTTTCTTCATTACGACTGCTTTTGTGAGTTGTAACAAAATGTGTTTAACATTACCCTTTGAGTTTTGATGATAACAAGGTATTAAAAGTGTCAATTAGATATGCTAATATTTGTTCAAGTGTACAGGACCATAGACAAAATTTTCTCAATGCTTTGAATTAAGTAAAGGTTCTGGAAGAACAAATGAGAGAAATGGAATCAACAAGAAGGAAACTGTGCTGCAAGAAAGAGGTTCTGAAGACAAGCGGTTCTGAAGAAGCTGACGTCATCAAAAGCACCTCATTAGAAGCAGTTCGCCAGAAGCTAATGTCATCAGAGGTTCTGAAGATCATAAGAAGCTGAAAGACTGAAGCTTTTCAGATGTTGTTCAAATGATGATTTAATCATGCCTATCATCATAGAAGACTAGAAGAATGTAGCAACGGCTAATTCAAAAGGATTAGAAGGCTTTGAATGCTTATTCTTTGAAGAAAGTTGAAAAAGGACATTTGTACGAAGTGTACAACCACTATCTCCACTACTCTGTTTTTATGTCTGCTAGTACAAGAACAACAGCTGTGCCTGCAACGGTGTTCCTCCAGACTTGGAATGGATTTGAAATTGCTCTTTCATAGGACAATAACCAAATCAGGCAACAAATCATTGGTGATTTGATCAAGCTTCAAACGACTCTTTTTGATGTGCTGGCATTATACAACGTCTCTTTCACACCTCTATATAAAGGAGTGAAGACATAGAGAATCATAGTTTTAAAAACCGGACCGGTCATCGACTCGGTAAGGGTAGTGGCTCACTGGGTCATTGGTCGAACCACTAGGTCACTAGTTGAACCGCATGAAAGAATAGGATTGGATCGGATGACTCCGTCATACAACCCGGCCTCCGTAAAGTTTTTACCTCTGTATTAAATAAGATGACTCGGTCTATAAAAAAATAATACTAATAAATATTTTAAAAAATATATAAATTAAGATGATTTTTCAAATTTTTTCTTTAACTTTAAGTTCATTTACTATGACATAATTATTTGATCAAACACAAACTCTGTTTAAGAAAAATATATATAATATGAGTATAGTAAATTAAAAACACTTTGACCAAAAAATAATCGGAACACTTGCTTTTACACTATATTATGAAAAAAATAAAAAAAAATAAAGAGAGAGATAACGATACATGTTTCTTTGTTTTTGAGGAAAGAAAAAATACAAGTTAAAATGTCAATTAAATTGTATGTAGTTTTAGTATTTGCTAGTTTTAAATATATATAATTAATAACAACAAATCATTTAGCAAACAAGAAATGCCTGGTGCAGCAGTTATGGAGAGCAGTTTTCACTTCCAGTACACCAGTTCGAATCTCATTGGTTGCAGTTTTCCCTTTTTTCAATATAAAAAAGCAATAACCCGGTTGGCTGTCGAAACCGCTGGTTCGCCTGTTTTTCACGGGTTTGTCCGGTTCACGCCGGTTCATACCGGTTTTATAGCATGACCGATCCAACGTATCAACCAAACCGACCACCCCTCCGGTTCACGGTTGGACCGGTCCAACCAGCCGATCCGGTTTTCAAAACTATGTAGAGAATAGTAAGACTCATACAACAATTTACAAGTGCCAAAACTCTGCTGAAATTGTTTCACATCAAAGTTCTTTGTAATTCTGTTTGAATAGAAGTCTCTTGCAGTTGTGCTTGAGCATAGGAAGTCTCTTGATTTAGTTATTGAGCATAGAAGTCTCTTGATTAAGTTCTTGAGCATAGGAAATCTCTTGCAGTTGTGCTTGAGTAGTTTGAAATCTCTTGCGGTTTGTGGAAGGAACCTGTATAATTGTTTTGTGTCTTTCTTCTCTGCATCTAGTTTCTGAACATCACTTCAGAAGCTGAACTCTATCTGCTTCTAAATAGTGTATTCAACTTAGGAGAAAACGAAGAAAAAGATAACACAATTCAACCCCCCTTTCTTGTGTTTATCTCACCTTCATCGACAACTTTGGATGGTTGTTTATGATTGTTTAGACTTTGTTATGATCACGCCTTATTATCTCTCAGATCACTTATCATAGTTTAGTGTCTTAAGAGGTTTCTCAAAATACAAACGAGATCTAGTTCAATTGATTTGGTTTTCCACTGTTTGAATTATCTGGAAAGAAAGAAATGCTTGAACCTTCAAGAATAAAGATGATACTCTCTACCTCGTGCTTGACAAAGTTAAGACACGTTCTTTTAGTTACCATATGTTGTGGCTCAATCTTTTTTTATGCTTGTAATTAGTATCTACCATACTTTTTTGGTGTTTTTTTTCGTTATCTGATGGAACCATATTTTTCTCCTTGCTTCTTCCTAGCACTCCTTGTGCAGGAAACGTAAAGTTGTTGGTTATATAATTTCATTTTAACTTCTTCAAAAAACAATTAATCAAAATCTCAGTAATTTGAATTAAAATCTAAATTTCATAACAATTTTTATTTTTTTTATAATTTACACGCGTTATCACAGTGAAAAGAGCAGACAAATAGACATACATGGAATACTCGTCTAACGTTAATGGGTATAACGTTTTAAACCATGTTCACTAATATAAAGTTTTTTTAGCTATATTCATTAATAGAAAGTTAGTTGGCATAAGAAAAAAAAGAAAGATCTCTAATATTGTTTTTGTTGTCCATGAATCAAAATATATAAACACATAAATTTATTGTTTTTCTCAACGGTAAAAATAAATATAATAAAAGGAGCACAAGCAATTCGTAATCTAAACACAAACAAACAAATAAAGGTACTCTAAATAGATTTGTTGGGGTTTAGTATGGGAAAGGGGAGTTGTTTCCTACCATAGGAAAGTTTTTTTTGTCAATTGGATCAAATAAGAAACATTGTTTTATCATGGAATCTCAACATCAGATTTTTTTTTCTCTCTCTCTCCTTGACTCACTCACCCACCAGCAGCTGTGTATATTACAAGATCAAACCAACCATAGCTACCATTAACTTGAATCACACAATTTACTCTTAATATTTTTCTTCCAATTTTTTTTACAAGTTTTTAGTGACAAATGGGTCTCTGGTTTTCTCTAAATTGAACATTATTTTTGTTTCTGTTCCTGAATGAAAATCATAGACTGCAATTTACAGAAAAAGGAATAAGTTCAGTTTCAGTTTCTTTTTTTCCAAGCAAAAGTTCAGTTACTGCTTAGATCTACACAAGTTATCCCCTTCTCCCTTCACTCATAGTTTTCTCTGGTTTTTTATTCAAGGATTTTTAATTACTGTGTGGTTGCTTGGTTGCTCAACCGGGTTAGTATGAATATGGATAGGGTCAGATGGTTTTGGAGTTTGTGTTGAAGATGTGAAAGTCTAACATGGTAAAAAATGAAGATGAATACATTGCAACAAACAAGAGTAAATAATTGATATATAAAATTTGACAAATCCGAGTACAGATCTGAAAAAATTAAAATACAAAATTTCAAAATTTCAAAAATCTCTATAGCTGGGAATAATTGGATTTTCCATGTTAAAAATTTTGATACAATATTTGATGAAGAAATTTCGATGGAGATGGAGAGAGAAAGTGCAATGAGGTGGTGGGGGGAAAGTAGGGAGATGGGTTGTGGAGGGTGGGTGGTTAGATATGGTGTTGAGAGACTATGATAAATATGTGTTCTTTATCTAATCAAATGGTCAAAATTGACTTTCCCATGGTGGGAAACAACTTCAGTGACCCATGCTAAATGCCACCTTTGTTCATCCCTTTAACAAGGACATTGTACTTCGATTGAGTTGTAGATAATACAACATATTATTGATTTACCTTTCAACTAATAGTTGTTTCAAACAATGTAAATACAAAACCGATAAACATTTTTTATTGTTCATATTCACAACATATTACTCATCTACATATTCCTCAAAAGATTCTCTTATTTATTTCAAAGTGAATTTTAATGACTCATTCAAGTCTCTCACACCCAATTATTTCTCTTGAAACTTTCAAGCCTTCACCACTATCTTCGACCTTTAAGTCTTTAAATTTAGTTAACTTTATGGTCCTAAGGGTTGATTGGAACTCATCTAAGGTGATGGTGCCTTCCTTTTTATAAAAGAGATCATCCTTGAAGTGCTCAAAATATATTGGTAATGAACACAATAAGGGTAAAACATTATCCTCACCATCAAGGTCACTTCAATGCGTTGCAAATCATCAATGATTTTGTTGAATTTCATCAAATGTTCCACAATAAGTTTTTAACTAACCACCTTAAATGAATAGAGTTGTTGTTTCATACGTAACCTATGAGTAAATGATTCTGTCATATACAACAATTTCAACTTGTCCACGACGTTGCCGCGGTCTTATACTTTACGACTTCCCTCAACACTTTATCTTTGAAGTACAAGAAAACAACACTCTTTGTCTTATCTATCATCTCGGTCTTCTTCGATTGTGACAGAGTGATTGACATCCTAACCGCACCCTTCAAAGCATTTGCACACTTTTATTGAATTAAGATGTTTGCATCTTCACTTTCCACAACTCAAAGTTGTTGTTTCCCAAATATTTCTCAATATCACATTTAGTACCCATAACGTTCACTTGAATAATTTGTTTTGTTTCCCCCATAATAGGCGTCACTTGTTGTGAATTTGAACATTTGTTGAAAACCACAACACAAATTGTGAGACAAATAACAATGATAACCAACGATCAAACAATCTAAGCCACAATATTCAACCAAGAATAATTCTAGAAACGTAATTGTATAGAAAATCCACAACCAAATAAAAAAAACAAAGACAAAGAGAGAATAAGAATAAATACACCAAGATTTCTTAATCAACTCGGCCTAAATTAATTACCGTTTAGGGAGAGAACAAATCTCCAATACATTAATATCAATAAGTCTTTGCAAGTGATACTCACAAGAAATTAGCTTCAACAATAAACCCTAATTGCTACCTCTTTGTGCTTCTTCTCTCAATCCACAAGAATATCACTCAAGAGATCAATAGAGAAAACTTAGATTCTTCCTCTAATGAAGTCTTCCTATCCAAGATGTTTAAAATGTGTTTTCTCTAACCCTAAAATCTCACTCAAAAGAACTAAACCCTCTACATTTAAATTTCCCATAAGTAATTCTCTCTTTTGGTATCTCAAGATTAGTCCCAAAAAGAGTCAAAAGTTGTCTTTTACGTATCTCAAGCCCGTGTTCCGCACCTCATGCGCACACACCAGCCGTCTCGCGCACGAAACAACCTTCAAGGACATGGTTTGGCTCTGCATCAGGTGACTTGCGCCCACTCTGAAGCGCCTCACACTTTGAACATATACAACCTAGTTTTATGATTTTTGTGATTTTAAGGCATACACACAACATTCTGTCAACAAAAAAAAAGGCATACACACAACATTAAGACTAATCCCTATTACTCTACTCTTTGAAAATAATTATTGTTTTATTAGTTTAGCAATTATCCTTAAATTATTTACCTATATTAAAAAAAAGAAAGAGAACATAACAACTAATTCTACCAAAAACCAATAACTTGATGAAACTTTTTGACAAGAGAGAATTTTTAGAATCGATATAGTATGACCAATTCATTATTGCATACTAACATTTTCAGTAATATAAAACATTATAGACACATCTCTATTTTTATATGGACAATATATTCAGTGTTATAATGAATCTCATTTCTAGATTTTCGTCATCGTGAAGTCACTAATTATAAATCCATGCTAGCTTATAATCGTCTCGTCTAAGCATGCACGACAACAAATATTAGTTTAGCATTTTCACGACCTACTAGTACGTATAAGAAGAAATATTTAATCATTAGTAATGGCTTAAAGAACACTAGTGTATCCCATATAGAATCTAAATGCTTTAATTAAGATTAAGTGTTCAATAAGTTTTAGGCCTACTTCAAGCTAGCTAGGATGTATATCTGAACCATGAAATTAATCCAATATCCAACTTTTGTGGTAGAGATCCACCAAGCACCAACCTCTCTTCTCTTTTGTTGACAATTGAGAGTGTTTCCCACCTCTTTCCCTTTACTCATAAGGATCCAAGAGGAGAGATATATAAAGTGAATGGAAAGATAATGCCTTAGAAAAGCAATTGACTTTTAAAATATTTACAAGGTTGACATTTACATTAAGGTACTTTCATTACATGTTTTTAAAGTATCCAATGATTCTCCAACATTCAAATTCAGTTTTTACTTTTTCATGTATAATTTAGGATCTAAGTAGATAAAATATGAAAACATTTGATATGTTAGAATGCAAATTCTTATTATTCTCCTCACCAGCAAAGCCGACCTAATTCACAAGCTACTAAAGCTCGGGTTTTAAGCCTCTGAAAATAATTGTGTTTTCATATATTGAAAGACCTAAAAAAATATTAAAAGAATAGAATACAAGTACAAGAAATAAAATACCTCACAAGTGTAAAAAACACACTAATTGACATGATTAATTATTAATATTAAAAAGACCTCTATTTTTTTTTGTTGATAACTTTAGTTAAAATTCGCTTTAAGCCTCAATAAATATTGGACCGATCTGCTTATTAGTATGTGTGTGCTTCATCTCTAGACTCTATAGAAAAATGGATTAATCTATGATGGAGACTCGAGAGGAGTCAATGGTTGGCTGGCTATACACAAACTCACTTGTGTTTTTTTTGTCTCCCTTTGCTATGTGTTATGATAATGAAGTCCTCTTTATGCATAAACTTTCCTTCTGGAAGAGGAAGAGTTTGGAACATGTAACCCTACCTTTGGGTCAGGTCCACTTTGTTTTGTTTTTCATATAACATTGCTTGATTTTTTTTGATTAAAAAAAACATACAAAGGTGGAGGTACCTTTCAATATTTCTTGAAATCCCATGCGGGGGACCCAAAAGGTTTTGTTTTTAAAAAAAACCTTGGTGGAGGTGTGATGAGCCCTTTTCCTTACATGCACCAAAAGAGTGTCATAGACATGTCCACCACCACATTTCTCACTCTAGAATTGTGTGCATGCCTTTGCTTCCATTTTACATCTCTCTCTCTCTTAGCAAATTGTATTTTGTTGAGGGTCCATGCATGATATAAGAGGTGTAAAGGTATGGATGAAGAAAAGGTAGCCGGCCGGCATGATAGGATGCTCATGTGAGTGAAAATCTAATGTCTTTGTAGCTAATTATGGCAATATATATCATTTGTAATCGTTATGATTAGTAGTGGTATTTAAGTATATACTATGATTTTAAATTGCTAATTGTACTTTAGAAAAGGAATCAAAAGGGAAGGACATATTCCTTTGATAACAAAGAATCCCATGGATGGATGCATTTATCTGATCATGCATTGTTAGCTTGATTATCATGTACTATATATTATCCATTATCCAGTACACCAATTCACCATGCATATACAAATATACAATTTTGATATGTATTTTTTTTTTCCGTCCAAATGTTTGTGACCATACAAGACTTCCTCTCTCTTTTATAGATTTTATGTTTTTGTATGACGCGACAAATGTATCTACTGTATTAGAAATTTAATAGTAGATATGCAACATGGTTGAATTTTCTTTTGTTTTAAATGCTTAGTGGCCAAACTCACACGTAAAATTTGGTAGTACTTTGTCACCCTAGTCCAACATGAACTTATTGTTCTCTCAAAAAGAAAAGATGAACATTGATTCATCAAATTATACCTCCATGGCAACGTTTAGTGTGGGGAAATTACAAAATTTCCCCATCTTGGGCTAATCTAACCTCAACCATTGATTTAATGTAAAATAATAGGAATGGTTAGAATTGGTCTGTCTTGACCGGTAACTTGTACGG
>Ga0228710_1000556_pt1 | contig 48518 bp, 18 predicted proteins | sample MedpolnodulmetaG_FD_177995 | JGI IMG/M metagenome (GOLD analysis project Ga0228710, IMG submission 177995) | Root nodule microbial communities from Medicago polymorpha collected in Santa Monica, California, United States - pink nodules | ecosystem: Host-associated > Plants > Roots > Nodule... | reverse complement strand
TAAAGAACCAAGAGCTAAACGATTAGAAATGGTACATGCTGGTTTTACAATTCATATGTAAATTAAAAATGCTGGTTATAATTTATAAAATGAAATTAACGTGGTTAATATATTAAGTAATTAAATAAACTAATTAATGAATTCAAATACAAATTAAATTGAATTTTATAACATAAGGGTATTGTAGTAATTTTAAAATTATATATTTCATTGTTTATTTTATAAAAAAAATCTATTTAATTAAAACAAGTAGTGGAATTAATTAATTAGATGTATTTAAATAAAATAATAAATTAATTTGATTGAGAATGTTATTCAACATAGGGACATTGTAGTACTTTTCAAAACAGATAATACTTCTCTCTTCTCTATTTCTTCTCTCTATCTCTTATACCAAACAATCCCTCAAATCTACTCTATTTCTCATATACTTCTCTCTTCCCATACTCTCTCTCACCTATTTTTTTCCCCACCCAACCATACCGTTAAAGCAACACCTTAAAGTAAAGTATTATTAAAAATTAGAACCAAACCAAAGCTTAAAGGAAGAAACAAATATAAGAAAATATTATCAAGAAAACGTTGGAAAAAACCTAATAAAATAAAAAAAGTGATATATATTGAAAACAAAAAAGCTTTAATGAAATGTGTAAGAAGGTAATTCGCATGTGTTTCTTAAATCAATCTTGTCCAATACAATCAATTAGGTATATTCATACTTACATTTTTAATTGATAAATTTAAAATATATAATGAGTACATATTTTAAATAAATTTATATCTGAATATAATACTTTATTTTTATTTATTTTGAATAATTTATTTATTTTATTTATTTGAAAATCAATAGTAATTATGTAATTATACATTTTGGTTTTTTTTTATTTATAAATTATACATTTTTTTATAAGTATGTTGAAACATAATGTTTAATTCTAAAAAATATCAATATAAACTGAAACCTTATATTTACTTTTAGAGATAGATTTGGGTTGGCAAAGTGTCATTTCTCTTATTTTTGTTGGGTCCTCCAACTTGGTATTTTTTTTTTTAGTGATATTTAGAAGTCTCTTGGAGTTGTAGAGTATCGATATAGTTGAGATGTCAATCCTTTGTTACAATGCATCTATATTATAGAGATAAAAAACTTATTTAACTCTATAATTTATAAAAAAATAAATAAATAAATTGAGATGAACTTCTTATTAAATTTAGTGCATAAAAGTGAACTATAAATTATCAACAGATTGATATATAATGATTTTACATCCCTTTCCCACTTTATTTTACAAAAAGAGTGCCATTTTGTAGTCATAAAATATATTCTATCGATTATTTAATTTTTGAATCTGATCTCTAATTAATGCTTTCATATTGATAATAATATATTATAATCAAAAGGAATGTTTCACAAAATACAAATAATAATATTTTTAATGTGATTAACACATTTCCGATGTCTATTTAATGCAAGTGATGTTACTCTTGCTCTTTACAAGAATTAAAATACAAGTTGAAATCCTTCAAAATGGCCAATCACACCGATCAATCTTATCTTCTGGGAGTTTTCTGCATTTTTCTGATCATCAATTCAGGTAAGGATAAAAATTAGTCATACATTTTGGAAATACAATTTACTAATCTATTTGTAATTTTTTTTTATTGAATGTTTTATTGTGTTGGTGCCTTCATATTCAAAAGGAGGAAGAAAATAAAATCCAAGCTTATTAAATCAGTAAATCTCAACAACTCTTCTATGAAGTTGTACTTTGTTTTCTGAAATTTTTACAAAAAAACAATAATAGTTTACTTATCTAAGAAATACTAGGTGCTTTAAGCAATGCATGGGTCCAAATAACATTGGATTGAAATCTTTCTCTTAAAAGAAATCGACAACACGTGTATCTTTTTTTTTTAAAAGCTAAAACTAACCTGCTCAAATTAGCACTAGAGAGAATCGAACCTGAGACCTTGAGGAGAAGCACACTCCAAGGTTCCAAGCCAATACCACTAGGTCAACCCAAGTGGGTTATTACAACACGTGTATCTTAATTATGATTTTTGAATGATTCAGGATTCGTTACTAGTTTGGTAGTTCCTCCGGGAGGACAATGTACAGTACCTTGCATTGCAACTTGCGATAAGGATTGTCGCGTCAAGGGGTTTCAAAGAGGACAATGTTATACTCGTCTTCAGAAGACGAGTTGCTGTTGTTTTCACTAGTAAGTTCCATTGTATTATTGTGTTCAAAATAAATAAAAATGCACTAGAACATGACTTTGGAAGATACAATTTCTAATAATTTTGTGTAAATCAATAAAACTTGTGGACATGATTGTCAACGAGTGCAATTCATAATGCAATATAGTTTATGTTATTTGAATTCTCATTTTTGCAGTTTATTGTCAAAATATTTTAATGATTTCAATTTTAATCTTCTTGTTTACACCTAAAAATAACCATAATCTTAGTTGATATTGGCAAATATGTGATATGAATATAGACGATTTCCCCTCAACAAATGGTAGGTTAGCGCGAATAATCAAACAAGAGTCAGCCAATTCTTTCTTAATTCTACCGGTGAATACACGAGTCTTGGAATACATCAAACTTAGTCAAGACCAGGGGCGGAGCTACACTGTGTTGAGGGTGTTCAAGTGAACCTCCTGAACGGGTGTTCAAGTGAACCCCCTGAACTGGAAAAAAGATACCCGGAAATCTAATATATTTTACTTTTTGAACCCCCTCAAATATTGTTCTTGCACCTTGACTCAAAGAACCTAAGAGAAGAAACAACACAGGAGAGGAGATGGTAAACAGAGGAGGATATGCAAGCCATGAAAAAGGAAGTGTGAGCGGCGGCCAGTTTGAGCTTTTCAGTATGTGGCCCCTTTCTTTTTTACCAAAATGTAGCCCAAGTGTTTTGTCTACTTGTGTTTCTTTTAACCGAAGAAAACAATGCATGTTAATTGCATTTAAAAAACATACTCTTGATAAAAAGATAAAATATTGCTGGATAAGGCAGATTGTTTTGGAGTATTTTGTGAAAATAGTTAAACTAATCGATTGAATCATTTAGATCTATAAAAGAACGATTTATTTAGTCTTCACAATATATATTTTTTTATATTTGATTCCAATGCTATAAACTATTAATTTTTTTTTTACAAAGTATCATTATTATTTATTATTATTAAATTTGTAAAGATTATATATGTAATTTTTTTTACACATACACATAGGAATGATAATGAGTATCTACGGGTAAAATAATATGATATTTGTGCTCATTCCATTGAATAAATCTAACTCGTATTTACTTCATATTCTTGTAATTGTCCGTTAAAATGATAATCAACAAATTTAGAGGTGCGAGATTATGAACTTTCTAATTTCATGGTTGTTTTTGTTCTCGTAGAAGATTATGAAAAAAAAAAGTAAGAGAAAAATGTGTTAGCATGAGCATGAATTTATTTATCAAACATCATATTCATGAAATTATCGGTGTTTTTTTTAAGCGTTTTGATAGAAGCCACTCATGAAGGTGTCTTTTAGTAACTCACATCTCACGGTGTGATTTTCACTTTTTAGTTATAACTTTGCTAAAAGACACCTTCATAAAAATTAGTTGGTATCTTTTAGAAAATGTTCATAAATGTGTCTTCTACCAAAACCCTTTTTTTAAAATGAAAAATTTGAACCCCCTAAGTCGGGGTCCTGGCTACGCCACTAGTCAAGACTCAATAAAATTGGACATTAAAGCAATTGAATTGTGTTCCATGTTTATAGTACCACTAACCAAAATGTTTGATTGATTCGACGAATGAATATTTTATGGGAAAATGCTCATATTGGACGCTGACAATGGATCACGCTGTAAAATGAAACAATACCTGTCTAAAGGCACTTTTTAGCCTAACCTTGTAATATATGTCATGTCTATGTTTGATGTTACAATGAGTATGTCAGAATCACGATAACTTGAATATTGAATCTAACATACACGTCACCGTAATACCAAAAGAGCAGTGATATTTGAACAACCATTTAAGATAACTTTTATGACAACATCTTTTCTCTCTCTTTTCATTAGTCAGAAACAATAGAAAAAAAGAAAAGAACGAGAGAGAATAAAAACATAATGTGAGTATGTGAAAGAGAATTGTCACAAAGTGATCGTAGAAATATGATTTCTCATACCAAAAATACAAAACGTACAAAGATCTTGGACAAAATAGACTTTTCAGTTTACACACTTACTTGAATCCGTGTCCCGCATCCGTCACTCTCTTCACGTCTGTCATAATGTGACTCTCCCACACACCGACCACCACCGTATATTCATTTATTTCATTTCTAAAATAATAAATACTATGATAGTACTAATAATTACTAATTTTAAAAAATAAATAAATAACACACTTTCTCTCTCTGCACATTTATTATACATTTTTTTTCTCTCTCTTCTTCCATGGTGGAACACGGTGGAGCAAAAGTCACCGGAAGAAGAAGAAACAAGATCGAATCCCAAATTCTAGGGTTTCTGAATTGCTGAATTCGTTCTCGGAGAAGAAAAATGCCGATATCCAAGTATCTTATACGAAACGAGTACAGTTTAGCGGATCCTGAACTGTACCGTGCTGCTGATAAAGATGATCCTGAAGCTCTTCTTGAAGCTGTTGCCATGGCTGGTCTTGTTGGACTTTTGCGTCAGCTCGGTGACCTTGCTGAGTTAGTTTTCTTTATATCTTGTTCTTTAATTGTTGATTCTGATTCTGATTTGGAGTTTTTTTTCTTAGTTGAATTAGTGACGATTTTGGAAAAGGATTGTAGAATTTTTGAGGTTTTTGATGGAGGGAGATTAATTTGGATTTTTCTGTTGCTTGATTTAGTAACTGTTTGGTTGGATTATGAATTGGAGGAATATAAAGATGGTGAATTTGGTGGATGATTGTTAATTTGTTATTGATGTTTGATTATTTGAATTTTATTTTGTTTCCATTAAAAAAAAATCATTTTGTTTCTATTTTTGCTGCTTTTTGTTAAATTTTGAATTTTGTTTGTTTTGAAGGGGAAAAACCAAATTAAATGAAGAAAATGAGTGGTTTTAGTGCATAGATTGGATTGGTTTTGGTTGACTGATCGTTGACTTGACTTTAAATTTTGAGATAGCAAAGTTCCTGATAGGTTTAGGTCAGTGTTGTTAAATAGCAGTTATAAATGGTGTTACAGTGAAGTGGGATTTAAACAAATCGCGTAGTGCACAGATTGTGTTAGTCTGGATTTGATTGACTGGTCATTGACTTGACTTTAAATGTTGAGATAACAAGGTTCCTGATAGGGTTAGGCCAGTGTTTGTTAAATAGTGGCTATAATTGCGCTATAGTCTAGTGGAATTCGAACAGATTGCTTAGCAACAAACTCTGCCAAATAGTACAAAATATTGTCGAATTACGGCTATAGCAATGCTATAACATTGTTACTTAGCGAAATTTGAACAAACTGCTATTTTTGGAAATTAGTGATTGATAACACTGGTTTAGGCTATACTTTCATCAATTTGAAAAGTAGACTGTTGGAAAAGTGTGTTTTCTGTTCAATGTTTTTGAGTGTTTGTTGAAATGGAAAAAGAGATAATTCAATTCAGCTGACCATTTTATAATTGGATAATATTAAATTACTTGTTTAGTGTAATTTTTGTATAGGAGTGTGTATTTAGGCTATTAAGGATTAATCTTAGGATCTTTTATGCACAACATCCGCAACAATTAGCTGAGCTAGCCCTTTATCATTTAATCTAGTGAATTCAGTTCAAGTAATTCTGAGCCGAAAAATGTATGTATCTTGCTGGAGTTGTGATAGTTGTGGCATTCTGTATCATTTAGTTTGTCACTAAGAAGTTTGTTCTAATTGGTAGAGTTCCCCTGAAGTTGTTTCCTTCCATTTTAGTGCCGACATTTTCACCGACCTTGGGTTTTGTCTTTTAACTTCAAAATTTAAACAGTTACCAGGTGCTGTTAAGTTCTGTTAGGTACCAAGCAGTTTCAGTATTTGAAGGTTTATTTCACTCTAGGAGACTTAGGGACCAATGAGGATGTATTGTAGAGTGGTAACTGGATACCTGGTATTCATACAGTTAGAGTAGTTACGAGGACCAGTATAGATATAATTGTATAGATGGAAAAAGCATTCTTTAGATACAGTTATATTTTCTTGCATTTGGGTTTTGGAGAAGAGATTTCTTCCTTGGCAGAGATTAATATCAATTTCTTCTCTGATTCTCTTCGTTCCTACTTTTCTTTCTCTTAATCTTTTTCTTAGTTTTAGACAATGATGCACAGACGCGGCTGAGATCTGCCGTGTCCGACGTGGTTCCGACACGGACGCGCGTACGACACGCGTACGATTCGCGTCAGATGCGGATATTGCTGTATCCAACAAAAACAAAAAAACATTTGGTTGGACAGGGATCCGACACTGTCTGGTGTAAACCGACGCGGCCAATCACAGAAAAAAAGAAGAAAAAGAATGAGAATTAGAGAATCAGTAGAGAAAGGTAGTGTTTTCGCTGCTCCCTTTTCCACCGCCACACCTTTTCCGCCGCCGCCGTCTGCTTCCTTCCCTTCTTCTTGGTTACAATTTCATGGCTTTTATTGTACTTGCCGTCGCCGTTTCTGTTCCTCTGCTTTGCTGCTTCGTGTTTTGTCCAAAAACATGACCACCACCACACGTTCTGTGACTTTGTCCTTTCTGAATTAATATAATATAATACTATGAACTTATATCACCACACGTTTTGTCCTTATCCTCGATGAAGTATAATAATAATATGAACTTTTACCATAGGACCACCACACCACACGTTTATAGTAGTAACATTTTTATAATATATGTCCACCTTTATGTTTTTTTAGTGGTTGATTTTCTCAATGTGGAGTGAGTTGAACATGATTTCATCATTTTGTTACACAAAGTGTTGAGTTTAAATAAACATAAATTTTGCTTTTCATTTTAGAGTTAAACTGTGATCATAAATTTTTTATTTGATTAACATGTAAAATATATATAGCCGTGTCCTGGTCCTGGGTTTTTTTAGATTAGCCGTGTCCCGTGTCCGTGTCTGAGTCCGTGCTTCATAGGTTTTAGACAATTTATCAAGTTCCTGGCATTTATCTTCTTATTTTGGTTAGGTTTGCTGCTGAGATCTTCCATGATTTACATGAAGAAGTAATGGCTACTGCTGCAAGAGGCCACAGTCTTTCGGCTCGTGTTAAACAGCTTGAGGCTGAAGTTCCTTCACTTGAAAAGGCCTTTTTCTCTCAAACTCATCATTCATCATTTTTTACTAATGGAGGTTAGATTACTCATGCAGAGTTATACTGTATGTTATTGGTGTTTACCATCATGATTTGAATACCATTTATCTTGTAAAATGGTATAATTTTGGTTTAAGTTGTAGCCTTTAAGTGTAATGGTGACTGTTCTAGTTTAAACATTCTTTCTTAATGCAATGCAGGGATTGATTGGCATCGCAATATTCAGTCTGAACAAAATCTCGTTTCTAGTGGAAACTTACCTCGATTAATAATGGATTCATACGAAGAATGCCGTGGTCCCCCTAGACTGTTCCTTCTGGATAAGTATGTTGGCCCGATTCATCAGATTTATACGACTTCAACATAAATAGAAGAAAATGATTATTCTGTAATGGATGTTTGAAAATTTTCTTTTTGGCTTGTCATCTTTAAAGGTTTGATGTGGCTGGGGCTGGGGCATGTCTGAAGCGTTATACTGATCCATCATTCTTTAAAGCGGAGTCAGCTTCATCTGCAAGAGCCACAGTACAAGTCCACAGGGAAAAAAGAATTCGTAAAGTCAAGGTACAAAATTTTCTACTCTACCAATTTTTATTTAGTTTCCTACCAGAGACCTGTTGTAAATGTGTGATCCTAATGAGCTTTATGTTGTGTGTTATTGGCTGGGATCTTGCTGAAAATTTGCAAATTATAATAGAAATTGAATTATATATTACAGTGCCTCTAATACATACATATATGACCATATGTGCTACAAGCAGACAAGTGTTTGGTGCTGCTTTTTCATGTTCATTCTAGGGTTGCAATACCCCCGTAATCTCTTCTGTAAACAATTCTATGCAATGTAGAACTATATATTTTTGCAAGTTTGATTATATAATTATGTTTTTTATTTCCAGCAGAAGAAAGGAGGACGGATAAGGGACGGTGAAGCTCCAAATGCTGTACCAACACATTCAAAGTAAGCTCCAATCATTTTGTTGTGGTGCATTTATATTCAACTGGTCAGGTCTTTAAATTGTTGACTGGTGTTTCAATTTTATTTACACCGTTGCAGATTACATCAGCTGCTTCTTGAGGAACGTATTGAGAATGGTTATAGTAATCCTGCACGCCTAGTTAAGTTAAAAAAAAGACAATTGAACGGACCTTCCGTTGAAGGAAAATCTGGGAAAAGTTACATGGAGAAATTTCTAGAAACTCCCTCACCTGATTATAAAATGATTTGCGAAACTTCAATCTTTCCACTTCCTGTGAAACCGACATCAGATGATACTGGTGAGGCAGGGATTAAAGTTCTTGAAATCAGTAGCTTTAGTCCTTTGAAAAAGTCGACTGGAAGAAATGAAAGCACCTGTCCATCCCCTAATGAGCAGGAATTTGAAATAAACCAATTTCCAGAAGAGGTTGGTGAGACAAATGGAGATCTTGTGATGGTGAAAGAACAAATCACAGCGGGTGTAACAGATGAAATGTCTTTTAATGATGTCAAGGTGTCTGATGAAACAGAATTGGCAATCAATGAACAAAAGAAAATTGAAAACAGCTTAAATAGGTATCATTCTGATGATGTGACTAGTGAGGTTGACAACTACATGGATGCTTTAACTACCATGGAGTCAGAATTGGAAACAGATGATGAGTATAAACCTAAGAGAAGCTTCTTGAAAAATCAAAAGGTAACAGATACCAATATTAAAGAACGTCGATTACAAGCTCGATTTTCAGATTCTCAATCATTTGGAGACTCCTCAACATCTGATGACAATAGCCCATTCAAACAAGAGAGAAATGAGGAAAATATTGAAGTGAAAGCTCGGTTATCAGATTCTCACTCAACTAGAACCTCCTCGACATCAGACAATAATAGCTCATTCAGAGGAGATGAAGATGAGCATGTGGAACTGCAAACTCACTTTTCAGATTCTCAATCTACTAGAAACTCCTCTACGTCAGATGTAAATAGTTCTTCCAAGAAAGATAAATCTTATTTCCCTCATTCTGATTCATTGAGCACTGTTGTTGAAAATATACAATCAGAACCTATTTTATTCACAACTTCTAAACATTATGAATCGGAAATTGAAGGGACGCCATCCAACCAGCTTCCCAAAATTGTTGAGTTTCAAAATACAGATAGTAGGAAGTTTGTCATGCATGATGATGTACGTGTTCATGAAGAAGAGGCTTCTGACTCTGGGAAAACATATTCGGATCTGTTGACTTCAGGAAAGTTGTCGTGTTCTGATCTTGAACCTACCAAACCAGTGATGCTACCTGCAGCGACTCAGTCCGATGAAACCGTTTCTGACAATGATGCAGACAGAGCAGGTCTCGTTGAATCTGTTGTTTCCAAACCTTCTTCTCCCTTCCTAATAAAAGATGATACTTGCCCGGTGGACTCTTTTGATAAAATTTCATTGGACAACTTGGTTGATGATGACCCACATATTCATTCTCATGATTTGTTACATGTTTCTAATGGTTCACCAGAAGATTCCCTTTGTCCATCCATCGAAGAACCCGACTTGAATTCAGGTCTTGAAGTGGTGCATGGTGATGAAATTACTGGATCCAGAAGCAGTGTTGATCAAGATGAAGGTGATGGTCATTTTAAAAATCCATCGTCTCCTCGTAATCATATGAAGATAAATGGTGATATCAGTGAAATTGTTGAGTCAAAAGTTCAACCTGTTCCTTCTGTTGATAGTGCTGAAAATGATGTGGGTATCATTACTTGTCCTGCTTCCGGTATGATTTGTTCTCCATCAAGGAGCCTTTCAAATCAGCAAGACCTGTTTCCGGCACCTTCTGATTCTTATCAGATAGAATCCAATGAAGTGGAATTGACTCAAATTTTCATGGACTCAAATACTGAGATGAGCAAGAATCAATTGGTACCATCATCTGATATAACATCATCTGATATCATACATCCTCCAGTGAGTAATCTTACAAAATCAGAAGAATCTCTTTCTGCTTTTGCAAATCCAAATGATATAGAGACGGAAGTCCATGAGGCAGTTGCTAGAGATTCTTCGACCGTGCTAGAGGGAAAGAAGCTTGTGTTTCATCCCAAAATTGTTTCTGAAGATGTACAAATGAACCATAACAAATCGGTGCCCTGTGATCTTCCAGATTTGGAAAATAACATTGAAAAGTCATCTCCTAGGGCAAAAATCCAACAGACTGGTTTTATAGATGATGTGAAAATGGTGCCTGAATTTTCTGCATTTGACACTCGGCAGGCAGAATCTACCAGTTATGGCCAGAATGATCTTTTACAGAATGACAAAAATAGTTTTTCATCACCACCTTATAACCAGTTCGAGTCTGAAACTTATTTAGAGCCCCATTTGCAATCTCAACTTGGTGAAAAGGATGGAGAGTTTCCGCTCAAACACGAGAAAAACTTTGCCTCTGAGAAATCTCAATCTCAGCAGATATATCGATTGAAGCAAGAAGGCACTCATGCTCCTTCTGAATCTGTTTCAGAAATCCCTGCAGATGAATCATCATCAGTTCATTCTTCACCAGGGTCATCTGGCTTGGAGATCAACTCTACACAGTATGCCATGGATCCATTGAAGTCTCTTCTCCCCGACCTCTCTCCCAAGGAAACTGAAAACAAACTTGATGAGATGCCACCTATGCCCCCTCTACCTCCGATGCAATGGAGAATGGGCAAAGTTCAACATGCTTCCATAGATTCGCATAGAGATAATTTAGAAGTGCATCAGGCTTCAGTCCAATCAATGCAGCCAATTATGCCTGATAAGAAATCTCAATTTGGTTTGCCGGCTTCTGATGGAGAGACTTTATTTTATCAGAATCCATTTTCACCTGTCATGCCTTTGGAAAGTGATATGCTCCGACATTCTTCTGCCGTGGGTGTTTCAGGGCATCCAGTGGCTTTACCTCTTCAGTTTCCTCTCATGGTTAATGAAGCAAATGGTCAGTATAATTACCTCGTGATGGACAGAAACCAAATTCAGAACCCCTTCCTAACGCTGCCCATGGTAGCTACGAGCATACATCCACCACATGGTTACATTGTTGCTTCTGAGGGAGAAATGGTACAGACTTCTAACCCATATGCACCAATACTACCTGCTGCATATACTCTCTCTGGAGATGATTCCACACCTCCACAAGCGGAACCATTTCAACATCTAACTCAATTAAAGACAGAGACTAGTGCAGATCATAAAACACCTGAGCAGCCTATACATAATGTAGTGTCTAGGGACGGGCCTCCAAACAGTCACGTTATTGCTTCTGAGGGAGAAATGGTACATGATTCAAGCCCATTCCTTCCAATACCACCTGCCGAATGTGCTAATTCTGGACAGGATTCCATCACTCCTATAGAAAATGTGACTCAATCTCCTAGTCAAGTAACGGCAGAGACTAGTTCAGATGATACAACACTTCCACAGTCTGTGAGTAATGTTATATCTATTGACAAGCCTCCACACAGTGACATTGTCACTTCTGAGGAAGAAATGGTACAAAGTTCTAACCCATGCCCTCCTATACTATCCGCTGAATCTTCTGTTTCTGAACATGATTCCATCTCTCCACAAGAAAAAATAACTCAATCTCCAAGTCAGTTACTGACGGAGACTAGTTCTGAAATTAAAACACCTAATCATTCTGTAAGTAATGTAGAAGAGGAACAGAGACAATTGGGTGTTTCGCTCATGTTGCCACCAAACTTGGAAAGTGTGGAGCTCAATCAGACATTCCAGCCCTTTGAGGGGGGAATGTCATCCTTGGATCCATCTGCTCAAACATCAGAGTTTGAGAGTGAAAGGATAAATGTAAAGTCAAGGCATAAGATTCCTCGTCCTCGGAATCCTCTAATTGATGCTGTTGCTGCTCACGACAAAAGCATGGTAAGTCAGTTTCTAGTTCTTATATGACTCAGAATCACTTTTTGATGTATTAATTCTTGCATAATACTTTTCCTTTGAACCACTGCAGCTTAAGAGGGCTACTGAGCGGGTTATACCTCAAATAGAACCAAAGGTAGATGAAAGAGATTCATGGTTAGAACAGATACGAACAAAGGTTTGAACTTGCAACTTCTTTCTTTTTACTTATTTTACCCTTATTATTTTCAAAGGAATCTTGTATTCAAAATTACTTTTTGTCTCTCTCAGTCTTTCAACTTGAAACCTGCTGTGGCTACACGACCTAGGATTCAAGGTCCAAAAACAAATATGAAGCTTGCTGCCATCTTGGAGAAAGCTAATTCAATTCGCCAGGTCTCTCCTTTCTCTGTTTACTTTATTTTTATCACCACTCTTGATTGCCATATCCTTTTTCTTCTGGGTCAACTAACCTTGATTGTTGAAATAGGCTTTGGCTGGAAGTGATGAAGATGATGAAGATAGTTGGAGTGATTCTTGAGTTTATTCTGGAAAGTGTTCTCAACTGGTGAATATTTTGATATTCTGGTTTTGTCTTTGAACCGGGAAATCTCCATGAAGTCATTCTAGTTCTTATATGACTCCTAAGAGATCCCTTGGTTCTCTTCACATATTTAAGCATGAATGCTGGTCCTAGCATAGAAATTAGCATCAATGCAGGTCCGTTCTCAGAGGTGAATTCACTTCGCGTGAGACAGATAATGCAGATAAAGCGCAGTGTGCAAGCACTGTACCAGTCCAGATTCAATCCATCAACAAATACCCCCATGTATACCACTCATATAAGCAAATGTATATTTGTATCTGTCATGAATATCCAGTTTTGAAATTATGTTATTTAGTGTTTCGTGATAGTTGCCTCACATATTGTAGTTCATCTGTGTCCAATGTAGCAAAATCATTAGTGTACAGTTTCTAGCATTACCTTTGTTCATTTATACACATTATTTATGGGTACTCTTGTCATGTATGAGCAAGATATTGGAAACTTGGCAGTGGTAAATAAAAGGGCATAAGATGACAAATGCCTATTTCTGCTGGTGCATGCATTACATATAAGATTAAACACAATGACAAGTTATTTTTTTATAATCAGTCCTGGCTGTGTTAATTTAGTGTGGTATATTCTTGTTTGCTTGAACACTATACAGTTTATATTCCTTCTCATTTCTTCTATATCATGGGAGGCAACTAGCATTCTTTCATATACAGCTTGGGCAACCAACAACTGCTTTTACAGTGGATCACTTTTTAGTGGCTCACCACACACTTCTTGAAAAGGAGGCTACTGTTTTTAACTCCATAACATTGTTCAGAAGTATTCAATAGGAAGAAAAAACATCAAATTTTGCGCTTCAATTTGTGCCGCGTAGATGCACGATGCACACATCTAACGTAAACATTAAAATTTCATTGGTATTGTTGGGTGATTTATAATTTGGGATAACTTTTCTTTCACACCGCCACTTAGAGATAAGGTTTTATGCATGGTCACAAATCCAATAGCTAGGTTTACATGCACTCAATCAACACTTGATACCTATTTAAAATATTCAGCCTGTTTAGTAAAACAACAAAACAAAAAGCCAGCATTTGAACCTTCTCTCTCTGGTCTCTGTGTTTACTATGCCTCTTCCTACATTGGAGAGACGGTTCAGGATCTCAGCGCCTAAAGTAACAGTTGCTTTAAGAAACTTCCAAGCTTATATACTAGTGTCGTTTTCCCTGCTAAAAATGGTTTTTCAGTTTAACCAAAGAAGATTAAAAAAACAGTGTTTGAATGGCCTATGGCCACCAATAACAGCAGATCCTTGCAACCATCAATTGTTTATATATCAAAACTGAGATATAAGTTTTGTTAATCATCTGTCACACAAATATGATTATATATGATTTAATTTATAAAAATCGTTAACGTAAATATATTTTATACTGACAATCAATCACAATCGTCGGATAGTTAAAAATTGTGACTTCAATTTTTTTGTGTGGTAGAATTGTGACTTTAATTCTCATTAATAGACTTTATAGATCTTTTATACCGATGCTGACAATATAATAAAATTAAGCTCTAATATTTATAGCAAAATATTTTAATATTTAAATCACGATACATAAAGAGATTTATCATTTCATATGAAATAATATTGAAATTTAATTAAAATGAATTTGTAGTCGTATTTTAGGACCAATGTTCATGTATAAGTCTAGGGGTATTTTAAAGTCATTTTAAGTATAAGGGTCCTAAAATTAATAACATGAACTTAAAAAAAAAGCTTTAAATCATTTTAAATATTTCATTATTTTAAGTTATATGAAAACATTAAACTAATTTAAAATAGGTTATACCAATTTTGAGTAAATTTTTATAAATATTATTTTTACAAATATAAAATAATAATATTTCCTCTCGAAAAATAATTTTATTTTTGGTCAAATTATATCATTCAAAATTTACTAGGAAGGTTTAAAAACTTAGCCGTCATGTTGATTTTTTATTTTATTTTTGAGAGATTAGCCGTCATGTTGATGGTAAGCTCTATGTGGTTGTGGAAAGCTGCGTAATTTATTGATAACATTTGGCGCATGAAAAATGATAGTACCATTATAGAAAATGAGTGTCAACACTGAAACATTTGTTGTTAGGCATTATTCAATTGTTACCTTACGTGGCTACAAATGCACATCAAATCTAAGATTCCAAGCAATTAGTTAGCTAAACTTTTTTTTAATACCTTTGAGCTAACTGTCACTTTCAATCACCCATTTTATATTGTATTATTCCCTCAATTCCTAAACTTTTGATCCTCTTTTGTCTCAAAACATCAGTTCTTTTAGAAAATCTTAAAGCATCAAATATCACGTAGGGAGAGTCTACGAAACATGGACATCGGATACGACACTGATACGGATACATCTACACTGATAAAATAAAATAAAATAAAAATGAAATAATTTAGTGTAATGACAAGTGTCAGACACGTTTTCAATAGAAGTGTCCGTGTCGATGTAATTACAAGCGTCGGTGTTGTGTCGATGTCAGACATGACATGTATCTACATTAAGACACGCCTTTAATCAGAAGTGCCCGTGCAAGAGATGGAGAGAGTAGTGTTGTATTGAAGTCATCAATATATTGACACATTAGTCATTGTTAATGACACAAATTGCACGTTTCTTGGGCTTGATTATTATGAACTTACGATAACAGCATTGTGTTGTGATACTAAATAGTCAAAACTAGTGAGGGGAAAAAACTCTTGTTCATATGATAAAATGGATGAAAAAGAAGTTTTGAGAAAGAGTGTGCTATCTCAAGAACCAAAATTTCATTCTTCATCTTCTTCTCTCATCACTTATTTGTATATTGGCCACTTTTTATCTAGATGGGGTTCCAGGTTCATTTCTCACCATTGCTTTTTACTCTACATTTTTTTTATTGAAATTGATTTTCCTTTGATTTCACTGCCATATAATTTCAACCTTGTATCAAAAAGTGTGATTTGAAATTATTGTTTTTGTCGTGTGAAACCAGAAATTTGTCAGTGGGACAAATATAAACTATTATCTTATGTTGTTTATTTGTTACTATTATGAAGCGCAAACACTTATTGAATTAGGCATGTCTTGGTGTCGGACAAACGTTGATGCTCAACACCAACACGTATATTCATATTAAATTTCGTCATTTTTTCAAATTGTTATCGGTGTTTATATGTCTGTGTCATGACCGATGTCCGTGTTTGTGTCTGTACTTCATAGGTTACTATGAGTTGATGACCCAAAAAAATAATGCAGTATCAATTGAATAAAGAGTGAACCCACGATTTGGTAGCTTGCAATCCGATTTAGTCCCAAAAAAAAAAGATACTCAGATTAGTTTATGATATTTTTATACAATTGACAAATTAGTAGTCCCCGACTCATTATAACAAGGGGACTAATTTCTCCCAGTATGAAAGTATCAGAAACTTTTGTGTATTATTTTGTATTGTGACTAAATTGTGCTGCGAGAAAATTGTGAAGAACCAAATTGATTCTTTACTATTTGTTTTGGCTTGAGATTTTTAAAATTATTTTTCTATTTTTTGTTTATTGCAGAATGTGGGAATTCTCTGTTGGTTTATATATGATCAGTATTTGGCCAGACTCACTGCTCTATGCAGCGATATATGGTGCTGTTGAATCTGCTTCCATTGCATTGTTTGGTCCCATAATTGGAACATGGGTTGATAAGTTGACTTATGTGAAGGTGTGATCCAAAATATATTGGTATCTAAATCTCTACTTTTTATGCAAATACTGTAGCACTATAATTTAATCATTATTAATTGGGAACAACACAAAGTTAGTTTTATAAAATATTATAGGATAGCATATAGATATATCTTTGAACTAATCGAGGTTTTAAATCGCGGTTGCAGTTGTATCGGGTTCCTCAAATAGAGAGAATGAATATCTGAAATCCATTGTGTCTGATTGATACATCCTTGATGCTAAAAGGATACTTGAGATCATTCCTAATGCACATTTTATCCTACTTTTATGTTGACCACCACACATGTTTAGAATCTAAACTTTAGATTATTGTCATTTTCATTCTGAACAGTGAGATATGGACAAAATATAAAGATAAAAAATTTAGTTATATTGTGTCTTTAGTTGTTTCAGATTGTTTAATAATTCCTTGTTAGTTTCTGTTATAAAGTTGAACTTTATTGTAGTAAACAATGTCTTCATTATTTTATTGGCAGGTTTTGAAATTGTGGTTGGTGACACAAAATCTGTCTTTTATTATTGCTGGTACCACTGTAGTTACCTTACTTGTCTACTCATCTTTGAAGTTTACAAATTTCACAGTTTTCTTAGTACTTGTGGTCATAATCAATATCTGTGGTGGCATTGGAGTGCTTTCAACTCTTGCTGGTACAATCTTGATAGAAAGAGAATGGTAACATTTTCAACCTTCAATGAAAATTGATCAATATCATTAGCTAGAAGGAAATTTTTTTATTAAGTAACTGTAGTCAATTACCTATTGCTTGAATTAGATATTGATAGTCTTCATTTTTTTCTTTAGGCAAATATCTGTAAGTTAGTGGTTACGTTTGTTTCAAAGGTTTGAAGTTTGAGATATGAACCTCCTTAAAACTCCTTTGGCGTCCCTTTATTCACCAACCTATTTGCGTTTGAGAGTATATAATGATTCTGTTGATGTACTGAAGGGTCATTTAATTTACACAACGTGAAAATGATCGCACTTTAAGTAATGTAAATCGCACCAATATTTCATAGTATAAATCTTAAAGGGAACTGTATTATGTGAAATTTCAGGTTAAAGTATAGGATAAAAATTGTATGAAAAGTATGCTTTCATTGCACAGGTTGTTAGTTATATCCGAAGGCCAACCACCGGAACTGCTGACAAAGATGAATTCAGTTACGAGACGTATCGATCTAACCAGCAAGCTACTTGCACCTGTTATAACTGGCTTCATAATAAGCTTTGTATCTCTTAAAGCATCTGCTATAACTTTAGCACTTTGGAATAGTGCTTCTGTTTGGGTGGAGTATTGGCTTTTCACATCTGTGTATAATGGAATTCCAGCTTTATGTCAAAGTAGTCAAAAGAGAACACAAAGGCTTTCATCACAAAGTGATCTAGAAAGGAATACTTCAACTTCTAAGGGAGATTGTTTGCTTAATGTTACTGATGGCGATGACTCGGAATTGCTAGATGGAAAAAGTAGGACAAATTTTTTTGAGTGGATTTCAAAAATCTCTTATGTCGATGCTTGGAGAGTTTATTTGCAGCAAGAAGTTGTTCTTCCTGGACTAGCTCTGGCTTTGCTATTTTTCACTGTACTCAGGTGAAAGATTATGAATAATCTAGAGTCTGTTTTGGATTGACTTATTTGAGCTTATCTATTGGCATAAACGCTTATGAGACTATTTGTGAGAGCGAATGAAAACAACATATGACATGTTCATGAACTGTTTTCAGCTTATTTCCATTAGCTATCAAAGATTGCTTAGGAAAACAGCCTATAAGTTCTATGAAAACAATTCAAATTTATTTTATCTTTTGTTAGAATAGTCTAAGTTAACAATGTCTGTTGATGATACTTTATAGTCATTAAGTAACTCTCGTTCCAAACTCAACTTCAGAAACATGCATTAAATTTCCTTGATGAAAGTTAGGAGTGAAGCATCACTGATAAAATTCCAATTACTTGCTTCAGCTTTGGAACATTGATGACTGCAACTTTAGAATGGGAAGGTATACCTGCATATGTTATTGGAATAGCACGAGGAATAAGTGCTGTAATTGGAATAGCTGCAACAGTTTTATATCCTGTTCTACAATATCAGATTTCAGCTATTAGAACTGGACTCTGGTCTATTTGGTCTCAGGTACATACTCATAAATGATTTTAAAGTGATTTTTAAAAAATGGTCTGCGACAACGATCTGAAACACAACATCGAAGTCTTAGATGTCTCTGTGACTTTAACGTGACCGTAATTTAAAATCTTGTTAATGTGTTCTAGTCAAATATTCAATTTATATATACATATTTATGTATGATTTGGATGCAGTGGACTTGCCTCCTCCCATGTTTAGCTGCATTATGGATCCAAAATGGCATTTTAACATCATATATATTGATGGGTAGCGTCGCAATATCTCGGCTTGGACTGTGGATGTTTGACTTATCTGTACTTCAACAAATGCAGGCAAGAAATAATGGTTCATATTTTTCCTTATTGTTTCAAATGTGAAATCTTGATTTAAATTTTTATGATGAATCAAAGTTCCTTTGCTCATAATCATCTTGGCCTTTATTTCAATTTTCTTGTACAGAACCTTGTTCCCGAGTCGGATCGTATGATTGTTGGAGGTGTTCAGAATTCACTTCAGTCCTTTATGGATCTATTGGCCTATGTTATGGGAATCATAATATCTGATCCAAAGGTGAGTTTAAAAACTAAAGCTATTCTTGTCCAGTCCAAATATGTATGTTTTCTTTGTTCTTGCTGGTTACATGCATGCAAATAGTGAATGAGTTAGAAAATTGGGCATATTCATTCCATGTATTGGCGTATACTTCCTTTCTCCCATCCAGACAAACTTTACCACAACAGCAAAACCTTTTCAGACTTGATGAAGTAGGCTATACGGATCAATAGACGTCAGAATACCCCGTCATACATTAAGGGCATATTTGGATTTGCTTATTTGATCTTATCTACCGGCATAAGCACTTGTGAGACTATTTGGGAAAGCTTAAATAGCTTATGACAAGTCCATAGACTCCAGGATAATTTATGAAAACAATTTCACTTTTATTTGTTTTCTGTTATAATAAAAACTGGCTATATCTTCAAATCTGATCCTGTTATCTATATCTGTTCAGGAGTTCTGGAAGTTGAGTTTATTATCCTTTCTGGCTGTCACATTAGCTGCATACCTCTACTGCATCCATGTGTTCCGTGTTCGAAAGCATATATTTCACTTCGATAAAGTATGGTCGATTAATTCTTCTGCATGAGTATCATAAGTTGTAGGGCGAGGCAAGTTGAGGCCTAAAGCTAGGCGAAGTCTCAGTTTGTTTGACCTCACAGTGAAGAGGAAATCATAAAATTAGTAGGCTACATAGGAGGCTGAGGTCCTAAAAAAACCGCACAGGATTCCGGAAATACACACCTGTACAGAGAAAAAAAAAACCGTGTTTTTGTCTGAAATACACCTTCAGACAGCACAAAAACTGTTTGTTTCCGATATCTACTTTCGAAGTGCTTTTGGTGGTGGGAAAAGTTCCTCCCTTTATGCTAGGGTCTCCTCAGTTGACTATTGTGAAGCATAATTCTTGTATTCACTTTTCATATCATTTGGAGGAATTAATATCTACACAATGGTAAAGGAATGATAGTTTTTAGTGTTGGATAGTAAACATGATTTGATCCATTGAGCTGATTAAGTTGAGTTTTGTAGTCCAAAGAAAGTTCTAGATAAGTCTAGAAGTAAATGAGAGACTTAGCATTAAATTTAAGCAGATAAAAATGTGTATAACTCTCTCTTGAAGTGTGTATAATTATCTCCTAATGTATGTAGAATTCTCTTAAGAGCCTATAAAAAGGGGAGAGCTTGTCATTTGTAAAGCAAGTAAGAAATCAAAACATTCTCTCACGAAATAGAAATTGTCCTTCTCCTAATATTCTCTCCACCTCAATTTCTCCCAAAAGCTCACTATAACGTTCTCCTTTTTCAACAAAGTGACATCAGAGTTTAAGTCCTGATAAGAAATCCATCCATAGTTATGACGTGCAATTAAGCGGCATCCTTTCAAGTTCCACTTCTAAAATCGAGTACCTATGTTAATTGGTGTATCAAAATTAAGGCTCTTTTAGGAGCACGTGATGTTTGGGAGGTTGTTGGAAAAGACTATAAAGAGTCACAAGATGAGAATTCCTTAACTCAGGCACAATGGAGGTTAAATGAGGAGGCATAAGACCTCTAACAAAGACGAAGACAACATAAATAAGGTCTGTCTCCAAACTCTAAGAAGCGTGAAGCGGAAGAAAATTTGGTCTCTCACACTTAGAGTGAGAAAGTCATCTTTGTCGATTATGCTCAAAACTCTAAGAAGGTAAATGGAACTTTGGAGCCCACAAAAAGGAATACAATTTTTTTAGGAATTTGAAGATGAGAAGACAACTAGAGAAGTTCAACAAGGGCTCCCCTCATCAACAACGTCCAACTCTAAAAACACCGAGAGGGAAAGGATTGTGACACGGCAAAAGTATACAAAAAAATGTGCATTAGTTTTTAAAATTAATATCGCACAACTATACAAATATTGCATTTTAATTTTTTAAACTAATATTACATGACATAAGAAAGTATGTAAATTATAAAACAAAATATCAAGCATTAATTTTAAAATTTATCACAAAAACATGTACTTATATTCATAAATGTGTACTCCCTCCGTCCCAAATTATAAGAAAAAAAAACAAAAATCACACTTATTAAGAAAATTAAAGCATTAGAATTTGTAGCATAGTTTTTTGTGTTTTCTTTGAAATAAGTTTCATGGAAAAATATAAAAACAATTTTCATTGGCTATGGAAAAAATGGAAGAGAGAGAAAATTAAATGTAATTTGCATTTAATTTTATGAGAATAAGCAAAAGTTTTTATTGGAAAAGATGATTTTTTTAAAAAAACAAGATTAAATAGAATAAAAGTTTGTCTTTTTTGCTTATATTTTGGGACAAAGAAAATAAGTTTTTTTTGCTTATATTTTGGGACAGATGGAGTAGTTTGTACCGTCAAAAAAATTAAAAGTGTATTTTGAAAAACTATGTATTTTCAAAGTGCATTTTCAAACAAAAAAATGTTTACTTGAAAATAATTTTAATGTTCTTTATGGTAATTTTTGTAGTTAAAAAAATTATTTCTACATAATTGCATTCAAACAAGATAAATCAGTTTGAGGTTGTAATTTGAATTATGTTGCTATTTGACACAACTAGTTCATTGATTAAAAATAAGAATAGACTAAATGAATAGAATCTCCCCGAGTAGAAATTATTACAGTTGTGTACCAAAAAAATATAAAAGAAAATATGCCAGTGTCTTTCTGAAAGCAAAGTCTACTATGAAGACTAATTTTGATTCAATAATACACATTCTTTTATGCTTTAATTAATCGCAAATATTCATTTGTATAAATTTTGATGTGGATATTCATTAAAATCAAATATTTATAATATCTAACGACTATGATTGTTCGACAATATAAAAATATAGATGCAATTTAATTAAATTTATCTATTAGTCGGTCAATGGCAGAGTTCAACTTTATCATCCAAATGTTTGTGGTAAGCTGCATGATGAGTGAAGCAAACAATATAATGTATTAATTTGTTTTAAAATAAATTGAATGTTAAACAATTTTTTATCTATAAAGTATCAATACCGAACTAAACTCTAAGGTGCCTTAGAATTTACTCTAAAATAAACATTATTTGAACACTCAAATAGAAAAAGAAAAAAGAAAAAAAAATAATGTATTTGTTTGAATTACTTAATAATTCGTATTTTTAGATTTGTGTTTAAATAATATTTATCTGTAATTATTATCATACATGTATATTTTAAGAAATGAGTTCGATTTTTGGAAGGAATCATTGACCAAACTTCGTATTACTATAATCTCTAACCGAAATAAGAGATACTTATCATTAAACGATAAAATACAAGGTTAGATTGAGTTGTTGATAGATGTCTCATGTCTAACCCAAATAATAGTCTATTAGTCAGCTTATTCACTATTAGCTATAAGTTATCTTATATATTATCTATTATAAACTCATCCATTACAAGTTATCTTATCAACTATCCGTTATTTTTTACCAAACAATTTAAAAAGTTTCAAAATACAAACAACTCCGCCCAGTCATAACTACTAAACTAGCCACTGTGTGTGAGGAATCTAGGATTATCATCTAAGAAATACAGTATTATCTTGTGAGGAGATATAAACCATTACCCATGCAAAGAAGAAAGGGCTAGTTTTTGCTTATTACACGTCAAAGAAAGAAAAGTCTTGTTTTATTCTTAAAAAAAATACGTTATAATTATTAGACTCTTTGTCACCCTACTACAAGATATATTCTCACAAGTTTTGTTCCTATGCATCTGATCTTCACTTTATTTATGTGCCTATTTCACAGCATTACCTATTTCAATAACAATATACCTTAATAGTAAACAAAAACAACTGAGCCAAACCTTTTGAGTAACTAAAATCATAATTTCCAATAAAAAAAAAGTCATAATTTAATCATATTTGGCCTTTTTTTTTTTATTCAATAAATTTGACAAAACAACACACCTTCCTCTTATCCAGTAAATTGTCGCGCTCGTAGGAAATTTTGTTTCTATTTAGTCGTCGTTTTTAAAGTTCAATGCAATATGTATATATTGGTTTGTTAATAGTATCTTTAATTATTTATTAAAATAAAGAAATAAATTAAATAAAATAAGTAAATTATTTATTAAAAATAGAGAAATAAATTAAATTAAATAAGTAATAATGATTAAGGATACTATATAGAAAAAATAAATAATAGTATAAAAATGACATTGGTCAAGAAGAATATTAAAAATAGCAAAATCTATTGCTTTTATAGTAAATGTAAAATGGCAAAAAAAAACACAATAATGGAGAGAGTATATATTATTCCCTACGTTCCTTTTTAATTTTCTGTTTATAGATAAAAATTACTTGTATATTACTCTTAGTTGTTTAATACATATTAAGAAATGAAATGGTATAAGAAATAATTGAAAATGTTATAAGCAGAAAATTATCAAAAATAATAGCAAAATTTTGTATTAAAAAAAAAAGTCTAGACCGACAACAAAAAATGGACCAAGAGAATATAACCAATAAAATATTCACATCGACAACAACCTAAATATTTATAAAACATAAGTCAAATCTTAGTATTACATTTGATGACAACCAATAAAATATATTAGTGTTATTGAACTCATCAATATCCCAGTCAAAAAAAAATCAATATATTGACACATTCATAACATAAATGCATGTTACTTGCTTATGAACTTATATGATAACCAATAGTGATAATAAACAGTCAAAACTCAAAACTAGTGTAGGGAAGACTCTTGTTTATATAAGATATGGATGAAAGAGAAATTTTGAGGGAGAATTTGCTACCACAAGAACAAGATTTTCCTTCTTCTTTGATCACTTATTTATACTTTGGTCACTTTTTAGCTAGATGGGGTTCCAGGTTCTTCTTTGATCACTTATTATATTATTCATTCATATAGCACTATTGAATTTGATCCTATTTTTTAATATATATATTTTATATATACTTTAATTTCTTGAGGAAAATGGTTGTTTTTGTATACTGAAATATTAATTTTGTGCAATGGAACAAAAGGGGATCACTTTTTGTTTTTGCTTGAGATTTTTATAATCATTAATGTTTTTGTTTTTGCAGAATGTGGGAATTTTCTGTTGGTTTATATATGATCAGTATTTGGCCAGACTCACTGCTATATGCAGCAATATATGGTGCTGTTGAATCTGCTTCCATTGCATTGTTTGGTCCTTTAATTGGAACTTGGGTTGATAAGTTGACTTACCAAAAGGTGTGATCCCTAGTACCAACTCTTCTTTTTATGCAAATACTATACACTATAATTTAATTATCATTATCAATTGGGTACAACAAAAAGTTAATTTTATAAAGTGACTTGAGAAATAAACATATATAGTGTCACATACGGTGTCAATGGTGTCAGTGTTTTGATGTTCATATAACACAAATGTTACGTTAAGCATATGTTCATATAACATATGCTTAGATTCTTGTCATTTACAATATAAATAGTGAGATATGGAAAAAATTTGAAGATAAAAAAATGTAGTTATATATGTGTCATTAGTTGTTTCAAATTGCTTAAAATAATACCTTGTTAGTGGTAGTTGCTATGACTTTGGCCTTTATTGAAATAAAACCCCCCCGTTTTTTTTATTGGCAGGTTTTGAAATTGTGGTTGGTGACACAAAATCTGTCTTTTATTATTGCTGGTGCCACTGTAGTTACCTTACTTGTCTACTCATCTTTGAAGTTTACAAATTTCACAGTTTTCTTAGTGTTGGTGGTCATAATCAATATCTGTGGTGGCATTGGAGTACTTTCAACTCTTGCTGGTACTATCTTGATAGAAAGAGAATGGTAACATTTTTAACCTTCAATGAAAATTGATTAATATCAGTAGCTAGAGAAAATATATATGAAAATTGATTAAGCAACTATAATGAATAATCTAATTGCTTAAAAGTTAAATCAAATATTGATATTAATGATTTAGTTTTCATTTTTCATCATCATGGTTGCCTTTATAATTTCTCAAAATTTACCTCGTCCAGCCGGCTCACCTAGGCTGGCCGATTGGTGTACGTTACACAAACTCACACTTTTATGTAACCTAAAGGAAATTGGCCGATTGGTGTATGTTTCACAGTGTGACAAGGAAATTGTATCGTGTGAAAGAGATTAATTTATATACGCTGATAGTGTAATTTGCAGATGCATCCAATTAAATCACTTTTTTTGCGCGTTCTAGTACATGCCAAATGCCTAGTTAAAACTATAGGAAAAATATTATATGTAAGGTATGTTTTTTCTGTGCAGGTTGTTAATTATATCCGAAGGTCAGCCGTCCGAACTGCTGACAAAGATGAATTCAGTTACGAGACGGATTGATCTAACCTGCAAGCTTCTTGCACCTGTCATAACTGGTTTCATAATAAGCTTTGTATCCCTTAAAGCATCTGCTATAACACTAGCACTTTGGAATGGTGTTTCTGTTTGGGTGGAGTATTGGCTTTTTACATCTGTGTATAATGGAATTCCAGCTTTGTATCAAAGTAGTCAAAGGAGAATGGAAAGGCTTTCATCACAAAGTGATCCAGAAAGGAACAATTCAACTTCTGAGAGTGAAAGTTTGCTTCATGATACTGGTGATAGGTCGGAGTTGGTGGATGGAAAAAGCAGGAAAACAATTTCTGAGTGGATTTCAAAAATCTCTTACGTTGATGCTTGGAGAGTTTATTTGCAGCAAGAAGTTGTGCTTCCTGGACTAGCTCTTGCTTTGCTATTTTTCACTGTACTCAGGTGAAACCTTACTAAAAACATTTGCATTGCAAGTAATATAAAGACAACAAAAAATCAAGGGTCTGTTTGGATTGATTTTTTTGAACTTATATAACAGCATACACACTTATAGGACTATTTCAGAGAGTTTTTGGAAATAGCTTATGACATATCCATAAGCTGCTTTCAGCTTATCTCCATAAGCTCTCCAGGGTAGCTTAGGAAGCGTTTAATTAAGTTGTTTAGATGCAGATACCTTTGCATTTGTTGTAGTTGTTCATTCAAGTTTTGTGAGAATACTGATTTATAATTTTATATATAAACAAAAAGTAAGAGTCTTAATTAGCGGTGTCTGCGGTTGATATGATACTAGTCATTCAGTAACTCTGGTTTCCATCACTACTTCTGAAAAATGTCTTAAATTTCTTTGATGTAAATTGGTAATGAAGCATCACTGATAAAATTTCAATTACTTGCTTCAGCTTTGGAACATTGATGACAGCAACTTTAGAATGGGAAGGTATACCTGCATATGTTATTGGAATGGCGCGAGGAATAAGCGCTGTAATTGGAATAGCTGCAACAGTTTTATATCCTATTCTAGAGTATCATATATCAGCTATTAGAACTGGACTTTGGTCTATCTGGTCTCAGGTACAATCCCACAAATGATTTAAAATTGCTCTCGATAAGTGGCATGTTATGCACGCTTTTAAAAAATGGTCTGCGGTAGCAATCTAAGCCGCAACATCAAAGGTTTTTAATGTATCTCCGACTGTATTGCGACCATAATTTAAAACCTTGGTTATGAATTCTAGTGAAATGTTCAATTTCTTTTTTTATTAACGATTATTGAAAAAATCTATACATGTTTATCTATGATTTGGATGCAGTGGACTTGCCTTCTACCTTGTTTAGCTGCAATATGGATCTATAATGGCATTTTATCCTCATATATTTTGATGGGGAGCGTCGCAATATCTCGACTTGGATTGTGGATGTTTGACTTGTCTGTACTTCAACAAATGCAGGCAAGAAATAAGTCTCCATATTGTTTCAAATGTGAAATCTAGCTTTAAATGTTTATGATGAATCAATGTTCCTTTTCTTCATAATCATCTTGGCCTGATTATTTTTATTTCAATTTTCTTGTACAGAACCTTGTTCCTGAATCGGATCGTTTGATTGTTGGTGGTGTTCAGAATTCCCTTCAGTCTTTTATGGATTTATTGGCCTATGTTATGGGAATCATAATATCGGATCCACGGGTGAGTTTTAAAACCAAAACTATTCATGATGATGCTTACATACATATAAATAAGAAGCCTCTCTTTTTCTCAGAATGAGAAAGAGAATTGGGGGTCTATTGCTTATATTACATAATTTCCTTTTCTTATGGACTAAAGATTCGCTAGTGATATGACTTCGTTATTGCCTTTGACTTACAATTCATTTTTTTACACTAGGCTTGATAGATATGTATGTACTATGAAGACTTTGAACTACTGTAAAAAAAATAAAAATGCTATGCTTATAGCTTTGAATCTGATGCTTCATAAATCACTGATGTACTCATCCTTGTCTCTGTGTGTCACATTCAGGAGTTCTGGAAGTTAAGTTTATTATCATTTCTGGCAGTCACATTAGCTGCATTCCTCTACTGCATCCATGTGTTTCGCGTGCGGAAGCATATTTTTCACTTTGACAAACTATGGTGTGGTAATTCTTCTGCATGATCGTCGTAAGTTGTGGGGAAAACCAAGGCAAGTTGAGACCTAAATCTCAGCGAGGCCTCAGAGTGAACAAATCATAAAGAGAGGTTGCTTGTGCAATTTTTGTTGGACGCAAGTGTGAAGGTGAAATCATGAAATTAGTAGGCTAGAGGCCGAGTAAGTTTGGCCGAGGTCCTAAAGTAAGGGCTTGAGAGAACTGCATTGGATTCTGGAAATACACATCCATACAGAGAAATAATCGTGCTTTGTTCAAAAATACACATCTAGACGGCACAAAAACTGTGTTTATTTGGATATTTACTTTCGAGTGCTTTTGAGGGCAGGAAAGGTTCGGCCACTTATGCTAGGGTCAACCCTGTTGAATATTGTGAAGCCTAATTCTTGTAATCACATTTCATATCATTTGGAGGAATTAATGGTAATGGAATAAGAGTCTTTAGTGTGTTGGATTGAATCTTGCTATTTAGACTTAATTAAGAGTCAAGACCATCCTACATTCATAACACAATTTATGTTTTAAAATTTGAGGGTGACTGTGAGGGTTTATTATCTTCTTCAATGTTACTTCTCATTATTTCTTTCTTTCTGGAAATGCATTTTTCTAATGAGAGCTCAAGCATTTGAATAACTATGATTGGTGAGATCTATCATTTCGAGTGTCCTCTTTCCAAGTTTTCCACGTGTGAAGAGTGTGTTAGATGCAGTACTTTGAAGAGAGGAATCACTTTACAAGCAGGAGAATAATTAAATTTTAGGTTAATGTTTTTAGTGTTTGAACATAAGCTGGTAATTCAAGTTTAGTCCTTAAAGATTACTATATGAGTAATGACAACTAAGTATATGTGGCCTATACTACCGGAAACTTCCGTCGATCATATGACAACTCTAAGTGTAATGACAAATTAGACCATCAATAACGTCTAGCGATATCCGTTGGAGGACGAGGCTCCAAGTAAGTTTTGATAAATTTATTTTTAAGTCTGTTAGACAATTTTTTGGAACCAAACAAGTTGTTGCACATTTTCTTCCTAATTTTTTTTGATGTTTCTTTATATTTTTAGAAAATGATCGCGTGTCTTATCTTATTTATAAAAGTTCTTAAGTCTCTTAGACAACTTTTTGGAGCAAAATTTTTTGAAGTCTACATTACTTCGGAGGTTTTATTATTTGTTTTTTGGAAGCATTATCAATGATTTTTTCATAACAAGGATTGGACCAAGGGTCAACCCTAATCCCTATCAATGTATTTTTCATAACAAGAATTGGACCAACGGTAAACCCTAATCCCTTATCTTTTTACATTAATTTTGGATGTACTTAAAAAACACATCCAATAGCTAGCACCAAGATGTATGGGTTTGTAGATGATGTAGTCTTAATTGGAGAGTTGAGGTAGGAATTGAATGGGATGCTGAAGACTTTGAGTCAAGTCTTAGAAGCGTAAGACTTTCGTTTGAGTAGAAGCAAGACATGATTTATGTAATGTAATTTCAGCAAAAGACGAAGTAGTTTGACCTTAGAGGTGAAAGTTGGAGATCATATCATACAAGTTACACAATTTAATATCTTAAGTTAATTTTTTCAACAAAAAAATATTGGGTTCATAATACAAAATGACAGCATAGAGAAAATAGGTGGTTTGGACATGTATAGAGAAAACTTGTATATTCTATAGTAAGAAAAGTATATTAAATAGAAGATAGTCATATTAAAAGAGGTATAAAAAGATCCCTGCAGTCAACTCCACTTAGTGGGATAATGTTTAGTTGTTGTTGTTGTTGTCGTCGTCTTTTGGAAGCATTAACTCATGCTCAACAACTATTATTTCATTTTATAATCAACTACCACATTTATTAGTCAATCAGATAATCAACTCCTACATTCTATGAAAGCATGCGTTTTTTGTGGTCTTATTTTTGGGTGATGATCTTCTATGTTTCACGAAATCAAAAAACTTTATTTATAAAAAAGATAAACATAATTAAGAAAATGGTAAACTTTATTTAGACGAAGGTCCTCTCTAATTTTACTGGTGGCTGCCTAGACCTCCAGAAACAACTAAAAAATAAAAGCGTGATATATTGATGTAAAAAAATTTACATGTCATATTCCTATTTACACGTGAGTATATTAAGATCGTTTTCACAGGGACTAACGTATACCATATGCATTTCAACGACACTTATCATCTTAAGTGTTTGGTTTGAAAGTTTGTTTGTTTAAAACTATTTTAACTATTTGACATAAAAATAAATGGAGACGAGAGAGGGCCATTTCGCTTGGGGTTAGAGTTAATCAACCAAGCGTAACAACTGCAATCTTAAGATCAAATAATTGATTCTAACTCTTTAAACGATATTATCACAATCACTCAACAACATTATTCATGTCTAAATAATGTCATGATTTCAATCGTTATTTATGTCTAAATAACTTCATGAGTTCAATCGGATCGTTTAATCGACGATTTCCTAATCTATTAAACGATCCAATAGCATTAAGTTCTTAATTACAAAGTGATTATCAAAACTTAAACTCTATGGCTAGAATAAAAACTTTGATAAATTATTATTCTAACCCTAGATCCAAAAGTATTTTTCAATAACATTTTAAATCTTAAATAAAGCATTAAAAACAAGAATAATAACAATATTGAATAAATAAGCTAGAATCTTAAATGATCAAAGAGTACATAATAGCTTGTCTGAATACCTTCAAAACCCACAAGGGTATATGTAGCTACATATGTCTATAAAAGCTTTGCAAAAGATGGAAGAAAGATGAAGATTTCATGATAAGATTCATGATGTCTCAACAAATCTTGGGAAGAATCTACTCCTAACACCCTTACTTTGTGTTTCTCTCTCTAGAAATGCCCTACTCTCTCTCTCTCTCTCTAAAACTAGAAAATACAATAAAACAGTAAAAGATACCAAGGAAAGAGAAGATAAAACTATTTATATGGGCAAAATTCGGGCAAACTCGCTTAAGCGAGCTGCAGTCGCTTCAAGCGAGTTGCCCAGAAATCCTGTTTTGGCCATTGGGCAGCTGCCACGTGGACCTTATCCACTGAGATGGTTCAATCTCGCTTTAAGCGAGTCAGAAGCGAAATTTCCTTTGCTCTCGACATAAAACTCGCTTAAGCGAGATCTCGCTTAAGTGAGATGACTTTTCTTCACAAGCGAGATGGAAGCGTGCTAAAAGCGAGTTGACCTTGTGCTCTCTAGAACTATCTCGCTTAAGCGAGCTGATGTCACTTCAAGCGAGTTTGGCTTGGCTCAGAAGTTGGTTTCTTGGTCCTTGCTTGTCATTGCCTGCACAAATTGAGTAGAGTAAGGCATGTAAAGCATAATTGACACAATTACAACAAATGATTGCTTTTCCTTAGATAACTTGCAAAACAAGTCACTAAAATGCCTAAATTAACACATGAAATATATTACTTATTATTATTATTATTATTATTATTATTATTATTATTATTATTATTATTATTATTATTATTATTATTATATATATATATATATATAAATCTCATTTAAATCATAATATTTAAAATCTTCATACAAATCAAAAGAGTATACCGGATAAAATGTAGCGAAAAGGTGTAGAGAATGAGAGTATAGTGAAGAAAAAGTAGAGAGAAAGTGCAACAAATAAAACAAGAAAAAAAATAATGGTGTACATATGTATATGTATATGTAGGAGATAAATGAGTTTTAATGTCAATCTATATCATTGGAAATTACAACGATCATATGACAACTTTTTTGATGGCAATCTATATCATCGGAAATTACAACGATCATATGACAACTTTTTTTTTGTATGTTAGTAGTTGAAAAAGCCGACAGTGCGTTTGCATTTTTTTCCACTTTAAGTGTAACGACAAACTAGACCATCAATAACGTCCAACGATATTCATCTGTCACTGGAGGACGAGGCTCCAAGTAAGTTCTTGAAATAATTTTTAATGGTGAACATGGTGGTACCCTTTGAGTTTGGTTGAGTATGTATCTATCTATCATCCAATTATTCGATGCCATGTTATATTTTCGCATCAAATTTGAAGAGTTTTGTATGTAGGGTGCCGATACCCAATCAAACTTCATTTTACCTAAGAATTTACTTTCAATTTTATTTCCTCAGATGTTAAGGGTGAAAATATTTTATCCCCATAAAAATAGAACATAATGCCAATTCCTCTATTTATTTGTTTTTTTCTTCATATTTTTAAACAAAATATTTTTTTGAAAGAAAACTAAATAAACTTTTAGGAATATCAATAACTTATCAAACACATTTATGAGAATACTACCGGTGATAATAGAATTTTTTAGGAACATCTTAAAAAAATTCTTTAGGAACATTTGTACCAAAAAAAAAGGAATTCTGAAGAATATAATTGTAATGGTATGTAGTAAACTTTAAAATAAAAAATTAAGAAATAGTAAACTTTATTTGGATGAAGATCCTCTATTTTTTGAAAAATAAAAAAACTTTATTTACAAAAGAGATAAACATCATTAAGAATTTAATAAACTTTATTTGTCTACTGGTATTCTATTCATATGTAAGTTTAAAAAATTAATAAATTTTATTTGTTCATCTGTCTTCTATTATATGTAACTAATCGTTGAAATTTAAAATGTTATTTTTTAAATAGTAAGACCATAAAAATAAGATTCATTTGTTTTGTTACAACCTCCTTACCTAGCTCCATTTTTTAACTCCACTACTCCAACCATAAATCAACATAATTATCGCCGTAAGAATAAATTTATTGTAACTTATTATCTTATCTTATATATAAAATTATATATTTCTTTGAGATATATTATAAAAAAAACAAAAAAAATCTTTGAGATATATACACCACTTGAATTCCCATCTGTCTACCTAGTTATGACTTTGTCATAATTCAAGACTCTTTCCCAAGTCATTGCAATTTTGAAAGAAGGTTTTTTCCAAGAAAAACACCTTACTGTAACTACCTTACGTACGGTATCTACCTTCTTTTTTTGACGATAATTGGAGTAATAATATATACTTTATATATAGTTCTAATTCTTGATAAGATTTTTTTTTTTGAGGAAATTCTTGATAAGATTTTATATAAGGTATAATATAAAATCATAATCTTTATTATAAGATCTTATATGAACCACAAACTTCATGACCTAATATTCGTGATTCTAAATCCCATATTGCAGAATTTTGACTCTATCCCTCTCATAATCATTTTATTTAAAAAGCATATATTTTCTCTCTCTAATACCGTTCTTATCTGAGTCAGGCAGGTACTATACAAAGTGACCTAATAAGTACGGCAAATTATTTTATTAATTTTCAAGAGAAACTTTATAATAATTTTCACATTTCAACCACTTTTCAATTTCAAAACCTTCTCAATATTTTTAGAATAAGGAGAAAAAATGTGTGTCGTTTTGTGTGAGATGTCCACATTCGTACTGCCCCGCACTTGAATTTGTCCTTCCTCACATACTCCTCCACCATATGTCATCTGCATCAGATGAAGAAAAAAAATATCAACTTTGAGTTTACTATTATGCCCTCTATTTTTCCTTTAATAAATGCTGTCCTTACCCGTCCTTCTCCGTACATATCACTTTGTTACTTTGATAAGACCATAATGCCCTTAGACAAACAGCTCTCCAAACAGTAGCCATAAATTTTATAAATTGCCAATTATAAGTTTTTCTTTTTTAATGTGGGCTGATATTTTGGCTTCGGATGTTTGTAAAAATTTACAATGATCAAACAAAATTTGAGCCTATAATTTTTTTTATTAGTTTGATTGAATTGTTCTCACAAAGATAAAAGTAAAACCAAATTATCCTATGCATTCCCACACTCAATATTGAAAATCAAACATAACAATTTTGAAATATATTCTTATATGCCAAAAGATATTAGACTTTTTTATTCCTACTAGGAACAACTTGGGTTTATATTAGAATTTACTCGTCATTAGTCTACATGTTACATCTTAAAAATATTAATGTTTGTAGTTTGCCTTCTTCTTCTATCTTCCAATTTTGTTCAGAAGAATACAATAGTACACAATCACACTTTTACTACCCCTGTGGCATTTTTTTAGGGACCCCTCTAGCATTTGTTATTTTATAGTAACAGTTAAAGAAGAAAAAAAATCAACAATCTATTCTTCTAAACTATCATTTACTCTTCAATTTTTGGTTTCTAAATTATATTAATATAATAAATAATCTTTATAGGATAGGATATAAAATTTGTCAATTTATTGGTTTTAAAGAGCCTAATGACAACCATGTGTCATAGTATATTAAATGTCCTTTCATAAAAAAAAAAAATTCAACAATCTTTTATTATTTAAGTTGTCTTACACGAGAATTGTCTGACTATTCAACTAACTAGTATTTTATTAACTTTAAAAACTTGTTTTAACATAAACATAAGGGAAATGTTCTTTGAAATACTCCATTTGGCGTTATACATAAGAATTTTTTTTAAAAAAAGTTGGTTCTAATTATAAGAAAATATCACAAGTTTTAAGGTGTAGTTATTATTTAAAAAACTCTTTTACCCCTTGTTTATTGTTTTTTTAAAATATTAATGGGTGTATTTAATGCTTCAAGTATATATTTGTAAAAATATTCAAAAAGTTACGCTAATTAATTATTGAATTGGTTTTGATGTTTTTTGGTTTTTCTTCGTATAGTAAGGACCAGAAGGAGTACTAGTTAAGAAAACTTAATTAAAAATTTTGTATCGGAAATTGTGAGAAAACAAATATATTTTCAATAAAAAATTCTATATTTTAAATTTTTTACAAGTGCCCCAGATATACTAATTAAGAGGAATGCTAACAACACACCTTCTAACACACACTTTTCAACACATTCCCTTTGATTGGTTAAAATTCACATGAGTCCCACCAAATCATGTGGATCCTATATACTTTTGGTGGTTCCCATGTGAATTTTAACCAATCAAAAAGAGCATGTTGAAAAATGTGTGTTAGAAGGTGTGTTGCTAGCATTTCTTACTAATTGATATAAGCCTACACATAATTACATTGAAGGAGTACACTCAACAATTGTATTTTTTTAAAAAAATTATGCATAATTTTAACAACAATCAAAAGAAGAGAATAAAGTGTCAATGGACCCATGTTTTTCATACCCACAGTTTTTCTTTCACAAAAATATCACCCACAGTTTTGTAGTACCAAACTAAGCAACAAAAGGGAAGGCTAGTTTTGTCTTTTCACAAGTGGACACAGATTATAGTACAGCACATTACCCAACAATAAAAAAGACAAATAGATGGCATTTTGGTCTTTATGGACCAATCTCTCTCAACAAAACCCACACCTTCCCACGTTAACCAACCAACCGTACCCCATACTTCAAAAACACAACACCAACAACCATAACACAGTCACAAAAGAAAAAAAACACAAACAAAGTACAACACAAAATCTACAACCATGAAGAAACAGAAGCTTTCACAACAAAACCCATTTGAAACACTCTCAGAAGAACTCATCTTCACAATCCTCGACTTCCTCGAACCAAAAAACAACCAATCAAAACAAACCTTACAATCATTCTCCTTAACTTGCAAATATTTTCACGCGCTTGAATCAAAACACAGACGCGCTCTACGTCCCTTACGCGCCGAACACATACAACCACTTCTCAAACGTTACACCAACGTAAACAATCTCGATCTCACCTTATGTCCGCGCGTGAATGACACGTCCCTTAATTTAATCGCTGGAGCGTATAATTCTACGCTCCAGGGATTGAATTTATCGCGGTCGAGGTTTTTTACTGGGAATGGTGTGTTGAATGTTGCTGTGAAGTGTGTTAATTTGGTTGAGCTTGATTTGTCGAACGCGACGGAGTTAAGGGATGCTGCTATGGTTGGTGTTGCACGCGCTGTTAATTTGGAGAGGCTTTGGTTGAATAGGTGTAAGTTGGTTACAGATATGGGGATTGGTTGTATTGCTGTTGGGTGTAAGAAATTGAAGTTGATTAGTTTGAAGTGGTGTGTTGGGATTGCTGATTTAGGTGTTGATTTACTTGCCATCAAATGTAAAGACCTTTGTACTTTGGATCTCTCTTATTTGCCAGTAAGTATTCTGATAACCGGAGTTCGACCGATGGATAAGTAAAGTCTGACTAAAGATCGTTAACGAACAATTTTTACTTATAAAACTCGTTAATTATTTGAGCTCAATTTTTTTTTAATCAGCATAATCATTTTTGTTATATTTATTTTTTGGTCCTTCAAAAAAAATATTTTATTTATTTTTGGTGGATTATTGGTGGATAGAGATTTATTGTTAGTATGTAATAAGTCATTGTGGTTTTAATTTTCTAAATTTGGAGGTTTTTTAAGGGAATGAAATTGGAGGTTGATGTGGGAAAAAAGTGGGGTATGATATTTAATGTTTTTGTAGGTTTTATTTCCAAATTGAGAAATTTGTTTCCTTTTTTGCTTTTTATTTTAGGGGGTTGATAATTGCTGGTGATGAGGTGTAATTAGATGGTAGAAATATGGTTAAGTGGATTATTATAAAGTGGTGGTTGGCTAATTTGTTTTTAGTGAAACACTAATTTAAACTATGAAATTGTAGGGGTTGGTTAATTTGATCCATAAATTAGTAAAAATCTAAAATGATTTGTGAAATTGAAAATTCATTTTTCTATACAAAATTGGAAATTTTTGTTCTATAATTTTTTTGAAAATCACTGTTCAAATTGATCAACACAATGAATAATTTGTTTTAAATGAATCACCAGTTTAGACCCTAAAATTCTACGGATCAGATAATTTGGTTGATTATGTTCAGTAGATTTGGTTATAAAGTTCAGTAAATTTGGTGCTTGATTATGTTCTTTGCTTTAAGTTATTGTTTTGAAATGATATGGTTGATATAACAAGTGTTATTGGTTTCTTGTCATGTGCAGATCACCGAGAAATGTCTCTCGTCGATCTTCAAATTGCAACATCTCGAAGATTTGGTCCTTGAAGGATGCTTTGGCATTGATGATGACAGCCTCAATAATGAAGTCTTCAAACAAGGGTGCAAGACATTAAAGGTAATTGTGAAAATATAAAGTTTTGGTTGCTGATAAGGTTCGCCAAGTAAGTTAAATTTGTTGCACTTGAAAAAATTCAATGCATGTTTATGTATAATTTGCAACCTTTGACTGCATCAATTGATATAATTTTCATTTTTCTTGCCTTCATATTTGCACTAATTTTTTCTCTATCTAACTTCTTTATTTAACAAATTTGCTTTCTTATGCAGAAACTTGATATCTCAGGTTGTCAAAACATAAGTCATATTGGCCTCTCAAAGCTAACAAGTATTTCTGGAAGTGTCGAACAACTTATATTAGCAGATGGTTCTCCGGTAATTCTTCGGTCTTTATAATACTTAATTTTTTTGAACTTGAGGATAAGGAATTCAATTATAACTATTTGTTGGAATTTTGATTTTCCAGGTGACTCTTGCTCTTGTTGATAGTTTCAAAAAACTTTCAATGCTGCAATCAATCATTTTAGATGGCTGCAATATCACCTCTGATGGTTTAAAAGCCATTGGAAATTTGTGCATTTCACTCAGAGAACTAAGCTTAAGCAAATGTTCAGGAGTGACAGATGATGCTCTCTCCTTCGTTGTTTCAAAACACAAAGATTTAAGGAAGCTCGACATCACATGCTGCCGCAAGATAACCGATGTTTCGATTGCGAGCATTGCGAATTCATGCAGAAGTCTCACTTCTCTCAAGATGGAGTCGTGTACGCTAGTTTCGTCGGAAGCGTATATATTGATCGGACAGAAATGTCATCATATTGAAGAGCTTGATCTCACAGATAATGAAATTGATGATGAAGGCCTTGAGTCAATATCTCGATGCTCGAGGCTCTCCAGCCTGAAACTAGGAATCTGCCTGAACATAACTGATAAAGGAGTGGCCAATGTTGGCATGTGTTGCTCAAAGTTAAAGGAACTGGATCTTTACAGGTTTGTGAATCAAATACAGGCCTTTGCTTTTCTATAACAAAAGATAAAATTAAAGTCATACTGTTTTTATAGAGTCACTTTGTCAATATCGTGTCAGACACCAGACGCGCCTTCGATCAGAAGTTCAGTGCTATAGAGGATGTACCTCATCTAAAGTAGACTTTCCAAAATATGGCTTTGACATAAAAGTTCTATGATTGTACCTTATTAGATTAGATGTTGACATAAATATTATTGTCCAATGTCAACTAATTAAGATTATTTTTGTCTTTTCAGGTGCACAGGAGTAACAGATTTGGGAATCTCAGCAGTTGCTTCTGGTTGCCCTAGCCTTCAGATGATAAATGCTGCTTATTGCACTAGCATTACTGATAGGGCATTATTCAGCTTGTCAAAATGTGTAAATTTGCAGACACTTGAAATTCGAGGGTGTTTTCTTGTAACATCGTTTGGTTTGGCATGTATTGCAATGAATTGCAAACAACTAAGCCGCCTAGACCTAAAAAAGTGTTATAACATCGATGATAGTGGTATGGTTCCACTAGCCCATTTCTCCCAAAATCTAAGACAGGTATTTTCGTCATTTCTCAATTTTCTGCAATACATCAGCAATGCAAGAAAGCTTTGCTAGAGATTCTGATATTATGTCTTATTCGTCATTTGCAGATAAACTTGTCCTATACCTCAGTTACCGATGTAGGGCTTCTGTCACTTGCCGGTATCAGTTGCCTTCAAAATTTCACCCTACTTCACCTGCAGGGCGTGGCTCCACAAGGACTTGCAGCGGCCTTATTGGCATGCGGAGGGCTAACAAAAGCAAAGCTTCATGTTAAACTAAGATCTCTATTACCCAAGCTTCTCATCAGACATGTAGAAGCACGTGGATGCATGTTCGAATGGAGAGATAAAGAGTTTCAGGTATATTCATTTTTCATTTCTATCTTACGATTTACCAACACATTTTATTAAAATGCTAGCATTCTTCCTCATTTTTATCGCATTTTATTTGGTCATTGAATTTCTTGTTGTCCCTTCTACAGGCTGAATTGGACCCAAGGTGTTGGAAATTACAGTTAGAAGATCTGATGCATTAAGATTTTCTCGTGTTATCTGAAGTTGCTAAAGATGACTTGCACATTACGTAAGATATCAGAGTTAATGAAGAATCTCAAATCTCTCAAATTCTCTCATATGTAACAAGCATCAATGTGATTCATTCACTTCTCTCTCACTTCTCTCTCAAAGATGTTAAAAGTATTTTGTTTTGTCCATTGATGGAGGTAACTGAGTAGAGTAGCCTTCTGTAATTCCGACATTGACCAACATTGACCGAGAACTTGTGTTTCGGATTCTCGCATTAAAACTCAGTATTTGTTGTACTTGGTAGAATGTTGAATCCCTTTTTTTGTAATCCCTTTCGGTTATTCTTAAATTTTTTTAGGGTCCTGCTTAAAGCAAAAGGGTATCAAGTGTATAAAGTTTGTAATGTGTAATTTCATGTTTTGTTTTACCCCCCTATGTGTACTCTTATGTCAAGAATATAAGATGTTTCACATATTTAAGAAATGCCATTTTTTTGTTACAGCTTCTGCATCATCTCAATCTATCTCATACTCTTAACTTTTCTCCGATTCACACTATTAAGAGAGGATTAATAATCAAAAGTACTTTATGTTTGTGTGTAAATTATTTTCAAATAAAAAAGGACTAAATTGTTAGGAGTCGAAAAATAAAAGTTGTAAGCCATGAAGAATGGATACATATACGAGTATACATATACGAGTACTAATACGTCGCACCAAGGCTGACCCAATAAATTTTAGGCCGTTACTTTTTTCAACATATGAGCTTCTCGCGCACTCTAATCGGATTCTAAAATCTGAAATATTTTAACGTGTTTTTGGAGGTTTTATGAGGTTTTTTTATATAATTTGGATTCTAAAATCTGAACTGCATAGAGCGCGTGAGAAGTTCATAGGATGAGAAAAGAAACGGTCTAAATTTTATTTGTATATAAGGCATTTTCAGTCTGTATATGAGATCTTTTTAGTCTGTATATAAGGTCTTCTTGTTTATAAAATTTAATGAAAAATGCTTTTCGGGAGGCCTAAAACAAAGACTTTAGTAACCTTATCCTTGACACAATGACTAACATATTAAGATTTGCTTATTTTAAAAAATTAGCTTGAGAAATTACTTTTAACTGATACGAAAGCAATTTTCAATGGTTCAATCAGAAAATTGCAATCGCTTGTAGTTGGATGAATTAGGGGGTGAGGTTTGAGGTTAGGGATAGAGACAAAAGAGGAAAAGATTATAGGGGATGAAGTGGCAATTTCCACCATCGATGGCTGGCATACCACATGCATGCCTTAGAACATGACACTGCTTTTGTGGCTTTTATTAGTCAACTTATCACTCAACAAATTCTGTTAACAATAACCCAATATAATATGAGATAAGTGATAGTGTTTGCATCGGTTAACTGTTGGAGTTCCCTTCTAGATCGGTGTGTATAAAAAATGTGTTTGAAAATGTCAATCTCTATATGGGCGTTGGAGCAACGTGGAATCCTCCCATCATTACATTGAGTTAAAAGTAATAAAGCATGGATACGGACACGAACATCGGATACAAAATAGATATGAACACGTTGACACTACTAATAATTTGAAAAAATCACATATTTTAATGTAATTATATGTGTCGGTGTCAAACAAAACACATATCCGACACTGGGGCACGGCTAATCCGAGAAGTGTCTGTGCTTCATAGGTTAAAAGTAACTACATAAGTGTTATTGAATACTATATCATTTATATGGTGTTCAACATTAACATTAGTGAAAATTAACACTGCATCTTCCTTTAAAACATTTGAACATTAGGTATATGGGTGGATCCTTTTTTATGTTGGTTAATATCTACTTTTTATCCAATGTGAGATTCTTTCCTGCATTTGATATACCATCAATCTCTTTGCTAAATGTGAGTCTATTCATTTATGTGAATATATGCTCCGACCTAGACAAAAGTTTTCTTTATCCATATATGCTTGCATTGTCGTTGATGTCGTTGATGCTCGGGACATGTTGTATGACCAACTTTGTTAAAAAGACTTTTGATACACAAATCGGTGCCCTTTAGTCAAACTATTAAATATGATACCATTGTTTAATCACGAAGAGTGTCCGAGGGTTATCGCATTGGATTAATAGCAACCATGCAATTAAAATTAGACACAACATCTTCACTCAAAACTTTAAAATATATAGTATATGGGTCCAATCACTTATATGTTGTTGGACATCATGTTTTCATCCACTGTGACACTTACTCATAATTCATATACCAATTAGTGAAGGGACTAGAGGTGTTCAAAACAAAATCAATCTAATAAAAAACCGCAAACCAAACTGACCTAACTCAAACTGAAACCGCAAAAAACTACATTTGAATCATTTTTTTACTCAGCCACATGATTTGGTTCGGTTTACGGTTTTTATTTTATCAACCAAATCAAACTGCAACATAAGAAAACACTAATTAAACATATGTAGCTTAGACCAATACTCATAGAAACTCAATGAAAACTTTTATAAAATGACATATTTTTTCTCTTGTTAAGTTTCTTTTTTGCTTTTTATTTCAGAAATGTATTTATGTGTTACTTGAATTTTTAGAGAATGGTAACATCTTAGTCTTTTCAATTTCTTACAGAATATGATTACTTTTTGTCTACGTTTTTAATTTGGTCTATGGTGTTAGAAACTATATTGGGTGAAAATGAAATTGTAATGTTGGATGAAATTCAAAACATCAGTGAAAAAATTGAGGAAAATATGTTGTGTTTTACTAGCTTTTTAGCTTGATTTTAATGCTGGAAACAAAAAATTGTACTGTCTCAAAAAATACATCATCTTATTCAACTCAGACTACATTGGTTTTGATATGTTCGGATTCTATTTTAAAAGTCAACCGAAAAAATCAAACAACATATTTTTTTATCTTACGATTTGGATGATTATTAACCTCAAAATCGAACCAAACCACACTCCAAACAATCTAAAGGACTCACGAGCAAGCCTTGCTTAAGAACAAACACAAATAAAAAGTGGATAGGCACACTCACATAGATGGAAGAAAATAAATGATAAAGAATTTAGTCTCATTATTCAATTATTTTTCTTTTAATTTTTTTAAGGTACATATGTATGTCTATCTACTTTTTATTTGTGTTTGTGACCATATAAGTATTTCTCAGGACTCATACTCATCCATCGAATCAAACCACATTCTAATGTTATTTTATTATGTGAATTTCTAGAAACATATTTAAATAAATATCTTGTATGATTGCATACAAACTAACCCCATTTTACTTTAAGATGCAGATTTCCTGCGGTAACAGCATGCTGTAAGGCGTGTGAGCCGTCCGATCAAAGATAGGTGGCTGAGATTAAACTGTGTGAAAACTAGCTGAACAAATCTGAACTGTTGGATCAATGTTTTATGGCTGAGATTGACTACTGCGTGTAACTGCGTGAAGCAGTTACAGCAGGGGATCCATGTCGTTTACTTTACTATATATACAATTTATCAAATTTAGATATAGTAGACTATAAAAATAATAATATTAGTACTAGAATAGTGCCACCACATGGGACAGGTGGCAAAACATAGAACGCCATGTAAAATAACTCGTATTATTGTTATGAAATGAAAATGATAATAATGATGTAATGATAGGCAAACCCAGTCAAGTCAAACCCACAACACTTGACCCATTGCCTTTTCAACGGTCAATATTTCAGCTTCTAACAAGTAGCTCCAAACACTTTTGGTATAAAAGACTATGAACTACATATTCAAACATACTACAAACATTTTCACACACAATTAACTAACAACCTCAATTGTCTTAAGTATGTCTTTTAGTTTCAACAATCACTTTTCCAACACAAACAATAACATCACCACCTTGGATATTGCTAACTTTGTTGAAACTTCTTCTCAACTAAAAACTCATGATGATGATCATTTTGCACTTGATGAAGTAATTTACCCTTCTTATTCTGATTTTCCACCTGGTTTTAGCCCATCAGAGTTATTGAATTCACCTTCCTTTCTTTCTTCTTCTAATGTATGTTACACTCTCACTTCTTGTGTTATAATTATTATTCTAGTTTTTTATTCACAGTCATACTATAATATTAATCATGATTTTAAATTGCGGGTGCGGTTATACTGCAAACCTTTATATTGTGACAAAATATGATGATGGGTCAAAATTGCAATTACAATGTTGTTGCAGAGACCTCAAAATCCTTTATATTACGGCTGCAATTATAAAATGATTGTTCAATTCAAATATTTCATACTATGAAAAATCACAGTCAAATGCAACTGATGCATGTGGCCTAAATTGTTATAAGTTTTAGTCTTTTGCAACTAATAGTGGATTATTTTTTTTATTTTGTTTTTTATATGATGATTTTAGATTCCTTCATCATATACAAATGAGCCTTCTACTGTGCAAAGCATCAACCAACAGCAAAGCAAGGAATTAGAAGAGAGAAGCTTCTCTGAGCCCTCTTTCCAGACACAAAAACAGACCATGCATGATCTCTTTCAATCTTCTACAAGTATGTTTCAACCGGTAAGTTGTATTTTTCTTTGACCACAAATTTTACTTAAAACAAAATATGATTATGTGTCTATTTCTTGTTTTATATGCTGATCTTGACTTTCTTGGTCAATATTTAATTATTAATTAGCATCTGTGTCACACACTTGCATTTAATGGCTTTGTATATTGTGCTCTTCTTTTGGCTTTTTCTTGTTTTTTTAATCAGTCAAATTTTCTGTAATTTTGTCTGTAGTGTACAAAGCAAGAAACTTGACTAGTACATATCCTCAGTTGACAAAGTCAAACATTGTGTTAATGTTAAAATTATTCTTTTAAAGAAACATATTAAAGTTTGTGTGGCTAACATTAAACAGCACTGAACTTGGTACAAATTTTTTTTCTGTATGCTACCATATGTTTCTGTTTTTTTAACAGTATTATTTTGAGCGAGACGTATTTATTGCATTTCATTAATGATAATATATTAGATATAAGTTAGAATATCAATGAAAATGTGAATACGGGTTAAAAATGTGTCCACTTTACAATAGCATGAACCATCTCATTGATTTATCATCTAATAAACTCAACGTGCGAGATAAACTAAAATACTACGATATCCTATAAGATACTTTCCAATATTCTAACACATTGTGTGATTTATTAATGCTTTGGAATATATGCAAACCTTGTAACTTACTAATACTTGTTCAACTTGAACAGGAGGAGCCACTAAAGACACTGGACACATTGATATTCAATGAATCTACAAAGCAAACAAATTTTTCATTTGAAGGAACAACAAAACATGAAACACAAACAAATTCTTCAGTTCCTAATTCTAGTTACTTTAACAACACTACTGCTTCTATGTCTATAAGAGAACAAAAAAAATCAGAAGAAGATGGATACAGATGGAGAAAATATGGAGAGAAACAAGTGAAAGGAAGTGAAAATCCAAGAAGTTATTACAAGTGCACTAATCCAATTTGCTCAATGAAGAAGAAAGTTGAAAGGTCTTTGGATGATGGACAAATTACTCAAATAGTATATAAAGGAAGTCATAACCATCCTAAGCCTCAGTGTACAAAAAGAAGAGCAAATTCTCAATATATTCATCAACCTTCTTCATCATGCAACAACTCTATGGCTTCTGATCTTTCTTTGGGAGAGGATGATTTTGATCAAACATCACAAACTAGTTTTTCTGGAGGAGATTATGATGACTTGGGAATAGAGGCCAAAAGATGGTAAGATCAGTACATGCTCTGGTCACTATTATAAGCAAATATTTATATTTTAGATTCATTCAATAAATGATGTATGTGATTTATAATGTAGACCACCCTCTGGTTTATAATACTGATCGGAGGGTGTATTTTTTTGTGCTTGCAATGCTAATTTGCATGAAATACCAATATTTGAGAGGTTGATTTCAATATCACTAATTTATGATTCTCATCATTGTAGGAAAGGAGAGAATGAAAATGATAGCTATTCTTATTCCACAGAAGGGTGTAGAACTGTTAAAGAACCTAGAGTTGTGGTTCAAACTACTAGTGAAATTGATATTCTTGATGATGGATATAGGTGGAGGAAATATGGACAGAAAGTAGTTAAAGGAAATCCAAACCCAAGGTATGCAAATAATTCAAATTATGGAAACAAACAAATGCCATTTAGTTATAGTTATAGATAATTGCTTCTAAATGAAATGATATACTAACGGAACAAATCAATACAGTTAATCATTTTCTTAAAAATCGTGCACAAATCTTAAACGATTACTATTTTAAGACGGATGGAGTATTTAACTTCGGAGTTCTAGATATTTGTTACCAACCCTATATGATAATAACTTGTTCAAAATATTTGTTTCTGCAGGAGCTACTACAAATGTGTAATCCAAGGTTGTACTGTGAGAAAACATGTTGAGAGAGCAGCACATGATATTAAAGCAGTAATCACAACATATGAAGGGAAACATAACCATGATGTACCTCTAGGAAGAGGAATTTCAAGCAGTAGCATAAACAGAACTTCTCTTAACAACAATACATGTAATGTAACACCTATAAGGCCTTCAGCAGTGACTAATTATTCTAGCTTAGCAAATTTTACAAATTCACTTCATGATTCAAAGCTACTAACTTCTGGAAATCAAGAAGAACATTTTCAGCTAGACGCGTTGATGAATTCTAGAAGCTTTTTGGACAGATCAATTGGTTCAAATACCAATTCTGAACAATACGCGATTAAGGATGACTCATTCCTTCAATCTTTTGTATTGAAGAACTTTTAATTTGGAATTAGAACATTACTCGTCAGCTTGTATCCTCTGTAGTCATCCAGTCGATGCATGCAATTCTAAGCCATTGGATTTGAGTTGTAACTCAATCCAACGGTTAAGATCTTGCTACACTGACTTGATGACTACAAAGGATCTATTTTCCGCATATCATTGATGCTTTTGTATATATTCTAGGAATTCTAGTCTAAGAAGTTATTATAGGCATCTACTAATTTATCAAACTAAGGTTAGAGACTAGAAGTAGTAGGAACTATTGTTACAAGAGTTAGGTCTAATTTCAAGTTGCACTTTAGGAATAACATATTATAAAAAAACGTGTTAGTTGATTAATTCTATCATTATTTTGTTGTATTTGTTTAGCATGAAATAAAATATTTGTTTTGTTGAGCCTTGATTTACAATCAATTACTCCCTAATATTATGTGTACCAAGTCTTGGCAATTTCAACTACCTTCTACACTACCTCGGCTTTGTTTGACAGATTCAAAACAGGGTATTGAATTAGGTCTTACTAGCCGATGCCTCTAAGACACTAGTAAAGAAACTAAAAGTAGAAAGAAAATACAAGTTTTACATTGAAAAGAACACTTTTTCAACTTTTAAAAAGTAGAATACTTAATTTACAAGGCAATATTTCCTTTTATAATTTTTAAACAAGTGCTACAAAGACGGTTGTTAGCATTTCTATTAATTATTAATCAAGTTTGAAACCACTGATTTTGAACACAGTCTAGCTTTTTTTAATATATTCTATAGGAAAAAATACACTCACCTCCATGAAATTTCTTTAAATGGCAAAGACACCCCCTCTATTTTTATAATAGACAACAACCTCCTTGAGGTCTCTTAAAATATATAAAAACCTCCCCTATGAACTTAACATCGTTAACTAAACCGTTAAACATCACTCTAATTTTTCATTTGACGATAACATTCCTAAGGTCTCTTAAAATAGATAAAAACCAACCTTACTAGCTTAACATTTTTTTTTTTTGACAAAAGCTTAACATTATTATAGTTACTAAAAAAATTAATTTGATAATGTCTCTTCTCAACTAGGGGTTATCAATTTCTGTTATTTTCTCATGTCCATTATCAATCCATGAGTAGAATGAAGATTGAAGGTAACCTAACACACAATGAGAACGAAATGGACGAAAACAGCGGCGAGACGAAAACATGAGTCCAAAACAACGGCGAGCATAAAAAAATATTGAGCAGGGCACCACGGATTTGCAGAAAACGACAGTAAGATGAAAACAACGGCAAGCAAGGATGAGAACGATGATGACAGAAACGATGCCCAATGCAACAAACAAGGATGAGTATGAAAGCAACTATACCCAATGATTTAGTTGGTATCCAATGCCTCCATGGAGGAAAAGCAAATGAGAACACATTACAACAACAATGAGAAGAAAAACTGAAAAAGTGTGTATGCAGTTTATAACCAGAGTCAAAGGAATGAGAAGGGGCGTGTGCATTTCTATTTTTCAATTGACGACAACTTAACATTGCTATCGAAAGGGGACATTTATGTCATGTGACAAAATAGAGAGGGTGTATGTGTCATTTAGAAAAACCTCAGGGGAGATGAGTGAATTTTTCTCTATTCTATAATGTTAGCTATAGAGACTATATATAGTCCATGCATTTTCCCAATAGAGACAATTGGAGTCATTTTCTGGGAGCTAAGGCCAAATATCACTCTGCGACACTTATTAATATGTTCCATACGAAAATTAACCAAAAATTAAAATCTTTTCATGAAAAAAAAATAGTTTAAAGAAGTATTAATTAGACTACCATAAATAAATAGAGCGAAATAATACAATTCTATTTTTTATTTTTTATTAAAATCTTCTTTGATTCACTCTAGAATTGTACATCCACCATAAATAAATATCTACATAGTTTCAACTTGTAATTTATGTTGTTGTGTGCAAGTGTGAGTTATATGTCCCACATTGGATAGAAAAGTAAAGGTTAAAACACCTTATAAGTAAGAGGACCCATAAACCCATTGCCTTAAGGTTTTGGGTAAGAGTGTGGTGTCTCTCTTGCTTGTGTGGTTGTTCAAGCTTTGATGTGGACGGTCCCCCAGGCTCCCCGTGACTCCCCAACAGTGGTATCAGAGCCCCGTTCGACGAAGGGTACGACCGACGCAGCTGTTTCGTTTGCGCTGAAAGCAGCAACGGCGGTATAGCGTCGGTCCGTTGCGGAGAAACCAGCAACGGTGATACAAGTAAGAGCTTCCGCTTGAGGGGGAGCATGATGAATTGATGGACTCACACTTGAGGGGGAGTGTTGTTGTGTACAAGTGTGAGTTATATGTCCCAAATCAGATAAAAGAGTAAAGGTTGAACACCTTATAAGTAAGAGGACCCATAAACTTATTGCCTTAAGGTTTTGGGTAAGAGTGTGGCGTCTCTCTTGCTTGTGCGGTTGTTCTAGCCTCGATGTGGACGGTCCCCCAAAGCTCCCCTCGTGATCTAACAATGGTATCAGAGCCCCGTTCGACGAAGGGTACGACTGAGGCAGTCAGTCCGTTTGTGCAGAAAGCAGCAATAGCGGTACAGTGTCGGCCCGTTGCGAAGAAACCAGCAACGACGATACAATCAAGTAAGAGCTTTCGCTTGTGGTGTCTCTCTTACTTGTGTGGTTGTTCAAGCTTCGATGTGGACAGTCTCCCAGGCTCCCCAGGACTCCCGAACACTTTATTGAACTTACAAGTAGGAAAAAACACTTGTACTATTGTATGAAACAAGTAAAGTCTCACATCTCATTGTAGCTTACAGAAAGACATCAAAAGGGACAGAGGATTCATAACTATTATATAAATT
>Ga0228710_1000554_pt1 | contig 48546 bp, 19 predicted proteins | sample MedpolnodulmetaG_FD_177995 | JGI IMG/M metagenome (GOLD analysis project Ga0228710, IMG submission 177995) | Root nodule microbial communities from Medicago polymorpha collected in Santa Monica, California, United States - pink nodules | ecosystem: Host-associated > Plants > Roots > Nodule... | reverse complement strand
TATGTAAAAAAAAAAAAAAAAAAAAGATACTCAAAATATTTCAATTTTTAAAATTTCATGAAAAAACTAAAAAATTAAACAAATCCGTAGAAAAATCCACAGGATAAATGACAAAAACAATCCGCAAGAAAATCCTCAGGATTCATGTGGATTAATTTCCGCAGGTAAATCGATAGTTTCTGATAGTGTGTTGTGTTCTATCAACTTACTTTTTAGCCAACGCACCGTAAGAGTGTTGTTTATAAATAGGAGTGGAACCAAACATACACGAATTAATCAATGGTGAATTTGTATTTAATGCATGTTTCGGTTGACGGTAAATTTGATGAAATTACAGTCTACCATTGTAAATTTGAAAAAAAAAATTCACGGTCGCTGTCAATTTAAACGTGACCTCACTTTGGAAAAAAATTCACTTTCTTTTTGTCATAAAATGTGGTCTGACATTGGATTTAACCTTCTGTCATCTTTTTCAAAATAAAAGCTATCATATGCGTTGGTATTTCTTGTTTTGGTTATTGAATTTCTTTAATGCTCTTTGCAGGTGTGGTTTTGAATCCTAGTAGTGAAGACTTTTCCCCTCAATAGAGTTGTGAGCTGTTGAGTGACAAATTAATTATGTGGTGCTAGGTAGGTATATAGGTAGGCAGTTTCTCAAATGGTTAAAAAAAAGGGGTGTAGTTTACATGTTATAGTAAATTTGTATATTAGATTTATGAACCATTTGAAAGTTAATTAGGCCTATATTATCTGAGGATGATCAAACTTTGTACTTGTGACATGTTTATGTATGCTTATGTCAGAATTTTAGAACAGACTCACTTGAAGGAGATGATTGGACAAATTTAAATACATACTGTAATTTTTTACTTGGAAAATGCATGTTTCACGAGAAACACGCATCGTGATGCATAGCAAAGAGTTAAGATTGGATAACCTGTACTAGGTACTATATGGTAGAGAGTGCGCATGTGCAATAACTTTGTAAAAATAAAAAATAATAGGTTTAATAGCAGTTTTGGCCTCCTAAGTATCAGAAAGTTGCGATTTTGATCCCCTAATAAAATAAAATACAATTCAGCCCCCTAAGTAATGCCCCTTTTGCAGTTTTGGCCCCAGTCCAATTTTGACCAAGTCAATGCTTTATTTTTTATTTATTTTTTAATTATTAAAAAAATAAAATTAATTATTTTTTAAATGAAAATAATAATACAAAAATATTAAAAAATAAATAAAAAAATAAATAATTACACACGTGGCGGCCACGTCAGCATTGACTTAGTCAAAATTGGCCTGGGGCCAAAATTGCAAAAGGTACAATACTTAGGGGGCTAAATTGTATTTTATTTTGTTAGGGAGTCAAAATTGCAATTTCTTAATACTTAGGGGGCCAAAACTGCTATTAAGCCAAAGTAATAATACTCCGAAGATTTTGAGTATAAAAAAATATCAGCATGTTTTTCCTCTATTCATTTCAATCTTTTTGAGCCCTCAGTAATAAATATTTTTGAGCACTCATTAAACAACACCCATTTCAATCTGTTCTCTGTTCATTTCTATAGAAATTTTTTTTTGGATCTTTGAATCGAGTGGTGGAATCCCATGTCAGTAATAATAATACAAATTATAACTTTTTTACAATCAAATATTGAATTGATTGTGGCTACTGCACCACACTAGCAGTAAATATGATTCTGAATTGTTGTTGGCCGTGGATACACAATGTTAATTCTTATAAAGTAGAATTGAGTAATTCATTCGAATGAGAAATATCTCATAGACGTTGGTGTGCCTTCGATGTTGTAGGAAACTGAACACTTGAATTAAATAAAATATGGGGATGATATATAGAGAGAAAGAGGCACATAAGAGAGAAACTTTTAAAGAAAAGATACCAAGATCGAGTTGACTTGTATATATGAGTTTAGAGCGCAAGATTGTTGAGCACCAGAGGGGCAGAGATTAAAAAACGGCAACAACTAGCATGCGAGTCACCTCACGTTAGCAATTTGGGAAATAATTAGGCATCATTAGATTAATTAAATGGACGGATCAGATTTGGTGTCAACAAATCCGTTGGCACTTGGTGTCAATGAATCCTATTTATATATATAAGGAGTGAGTGAGATCCACATGTGGGTAGCACATATTGGAAATGGATCCCGCATAAGTGATGAGATCCACATGAATTTCACCCGAATAGAAAAATGAGTGTTAAGAGACAGTATTGATAGCATTTATTTTATATATGTGTGTCCGCGCGTATGTGTATGTATGCGCGTGTGAGAAAGTAATTGGTAAGAAAGTGACAATAAGAAATGCTCACAACCACCCTGCAAAGTACTACTCATAATGCTATGTAATCCTTTAAACAAGGCAACTACCACAACCGGCCATATTTATATCCACTACAGTAATTTTCCAGTCCAACTTTATAACCAAATAAAGCCTCTACATCTCCATATCTTTTCTCTCTATCACCCTTATTCAAATCTTCTAAGTTCTACCACCGTCCCCAAGTGTCCTTACAACATTACCTTATCACTAGTATTCAATGTCACTTCAACAACCAAAATGAATCTCGTTAGGAAAAACAGTTCTTGAGAGAAAGAAACTTTTTTTTTGAAGGATAATAGAGAGGAAGAAAGAACCATATTTACACAAATTCACGGTAGTGTATTATTCAAGAAAAGGTTTCACCAGAGTGTACACAAATTGAATTTAACGGGTTAGTTTTCTCTAAAGAATATTCAAAATGTTATACTAGTGTCTCCCTGCTGATTTTGTTTTTTTTTTCTTTTCAGGCTTCTGCTTGCAATTGGAGATAGAAAGATCCATAAATTAGTTGCATTTCATATCGATCACTTTTTCAACTTTTATGTACTTGTAGAACATATATGCTGGACGCTACTGATTTTTGAGAAGGGAGAAGATTCTTTGTTGTGTACCAAAAGCGAGGTAATCAAGCAATCATATTTTATGAGAATTATTCTTTTTCATACAAAAAAAATTGAGTTTCTTCTTAAAAAAACCTAACTTTTAGTGTGCTAATAATTTTTTTTCTCAATTTTTTTTTAAAATTATTTTCTTAAATTAAATTAATATTAGTTTTGAATGAAAAAATAACCTCAAAACATTATTCACTTTCGGTCCTTATTTGCATTTTATAAGGACTCTTTTGAGAACTAAAATTATCCAATTTTTTTATAAAGTAAACTAAAGAATTAAAATCTACATCCCTCTTTAAGTATATTACTCTTTTGAGAAAAACACGAAAATTAATAAAAATTGATTGTTGTATTAATTTTGTTAAAAATTGTTATTGTTTTACAAGTTTACATTTTAGGAGAGAGAATTGATTAATGTTTGCATAGAATATTTATTACATATTGTAGTTAAATATGTATATATGGGTAAAGAAATTATTAATGCCCTACCAAAATAAAAGAAATTATATTTAGGAATGGATGTAGGCATGTCTATTTAAATATAAGTTTTGTATTTCTAACTTTATTATGTTGAACTTGATTTAGATGGAGGGTTGCCTGATTGAGGTTACAAAGACTCTTGTGGATAAATTGTTAAACAAGGCAATAGAAAAATCACGCTATTTACTTTGCTTCACGTGCATTGTGAAGGAATTCGATGAAAAAAAGGATAAGTTGAAATTCAAAAGGGAAACTATGACAAAACGTTTTGACATTGCAACCCAAAAAGATAAAGAAGTTCAGCCTGATGCTCAAAATTGGCAAACACAAGTTAATGAGATCTTTCAAGTAGACACAGAGAAAAAACAAAGTTGTTTTTTTGGATTTTGCCCTGACTGTATTTGGAGATATAAGAGGGGAGAGGAGTTGTCAACCAAGATAAAAGAGATTAAAAATCTAATGGAAGAAAAATTTGATAACGTTGAACTCACTCGTTGTCCTCCCGGCGTTGAGCGATATTCTTCTCAGTATTACATTTCATTTAAAAGTAGAGAGTTGAAATACAAAGAGCTTTTGGATGCACTAAAAGATGACAACAACTATATGGTTGGATTGCATGGGATGGGTGGTTCTGGTAAAACAACATTAGCTAAAGAAGTAGGCAAACAACTTAAGATACAGGAGCATTTCAAGAGTGTTATCGATACGACAGTGTCATTTAATCTTGATATAAAAAAGATTCAAGATGATATTGCCGGATCCTTAGGATTGGAATGGGGAGGCATAAATGAATCAGATCGACCTAAAAGGTTATGGAGCAGATTAACCAATGGTGATAAAATTCTTGTGATATTGGACGATGTTTGGGAAAATCTCAATTTTGATGACATAGGGCTTCCAAATAGCGATAATCATAAAGGATGCAATGTTCTGGTAACCACACGCAATCTGGGGCTATTAAAAAAAATGGTATGTGGAAAGACAATTCAACTAGAGCTCTTAACTGAAGAAGACGCATGGATCATGTTCAAAATGTATGCTGATCTAAGCAACATTTCATCCAAAAGTATTCTTGACAAGGGACGCAAAATTGCAATTGAGTGCAAAAGATTACCAGTTGCAATTGCTACTATCGCCAGTAGTTTGAAGGGCCTTAATAGTCGTGAAGAGTGGGATGTTGCCTTGAATAGCTTAAAAAAGCCTGTGTCCATGGGAAATGTTGATGATGATTTGGTTGACATTTTTAAATGTTTGAAGTTTAGCTATGATTATCTGAAGGATGAAAAAGCAAAGGGATTGTTCCTCTTATGCTCTGCATTCCCTGAAGATGAAGTGATTTCAGTTGAACTTCTAACTAGGCTTGGTATAGGAGTCAACCTTTTTGGGGAAGGTTATGACAATTACAATGATGCTCGAAGTCAAGCAATTGTAGCAAAAAATAAACTCCTATATTCATGTTTACTGTTGGACACAAAGAAAGGTGATGTGAAGATGCATGACTTGGTTCGAGAAGTAGCCCAATGGATATCAAATGAAGAGATTCTAACAGTAAATTTATTTGAAAAAAATCAAAAGTCATTGGTTGAAAGGAGTAAGAATATCAAATATTTGTTATTCCAAGGAAAACTAATGGATTTATTTTCATCTAGGTTTGATGGCTCTAAACTTGAGATTCTAATTGTAAGAATGCGCATGAGTGACTCTGAGGATGTCCCCACTTCATTCTTTGAAAATATGGTAGGGCTTCGAGTTTTGAAATTATCAAATTTGTTTACCAAAGGAAAATCTCTATCATTACCAAAATCAATTCAGTTATTGAAGAACATTCGTTCTCTATTAATTGAAAAAGTCAATTTGGGTGACATCTCTGTTTTGGGAACCCTGCAAAGTCTTGAAACTCTTGAATTGGAATCGTGTGAAATTGATGAATTTTCCCCTGAAATTGCAATGTTGAAGAAACTTAGATTGCTGAGCTTGATAAATTGTGAAATTAAAAGCAATAATCCATTTGAAGTTATCCAAAGATGTCCATCACTTGAAGAATTGTACTTCTATCATAGTTTCAACGATTTTTGTCAAAATATAACCTTACCTACATTGCAAAGGTATCATCTCACTGATCGTTCACGTATATCTAATGCTTCAATATCAAAATACGTGTCTTTGGCACATAATTATTTCTCAGAAGCAACATGTAAGTATTTGATGCAAACATCAGAGTATTTTATGTTGGAAGGAATTAAGGGATATAGAAATCTCATGCCCGAGATGGTTCCTATAAATCAAGGTATGAATGATATAATTGAGCTTCATTTGAATGGTAGTTCACAACTACAGTGCCTTGTAGACAATAAACATATTAATTCTCAAGCACCAAATGTTTTCTCCAAGTTGGTTACACTGAAGCTTAAGAGCATGGTAACTTTGGAAGAATTGTGCAATGGTCCCATCTCCTTTGACTCTATGAACAATTTAGAGAAGCTATCTATCATGGATTGTGGAAATTTGCGAAGCTTGTTTAAATGCGGCCTAAATCTCAGCAATCTAAAGACTGTGAAACTACAAACATGCTCAAGACTTGTTTCTGTTTTTGAACTGTCCACTTCTCAAAGCTTGCCCCTGTTGGAAAAATTGACAATAAAAGATTGTGAGAAATTGGAAAACATAATCACATTTGAAAGGAGAGTAATCGATGACACAATTGAAGAATCAGCCGATGGTTATAATGATTACAAGAGTTGTCGCTCATTGTTTCCAAAGCTGAAAGTTCTTGATATTTGGGAATGTCCCCAACTACAATTTATACTTCCAATTCTCTCTGCTCGAGACCTCCTGTTCTTAGAGGTTATCAAAATAAGTTGTTGTCATAAGCTGAAATACATATTTGGCCAACACCAAGATGTCAAACTCACATCACTAAAAACAGTGGCGATTGATGATTTGCCAAATTTCATCGACATATTTCCACCCAATGTTTCATCCATTTCCAAAGATGGTTCTAAGCCACAAACACAACTGGACCCTATCAAAGGCAATATATTCTCTAAGTGTTGTTATGGTTACAAATTGAGTATGAAAATCCCATTGGTTTCCGAGAATCAACCGCAAGACTGCTCAATCCCATTGGTAACCCTCTCTTCTTTTTTGATAGATAGCTTGTATCTTATATATTTATTATAGCTTTTGTGCATATAAAACATGATCATAAACCTGAAGATTACTTTTTTAATACAATAGCAAATCATGCATCAATTGCAACTAAGTAATCATTTGTATTAATATCGTGATATAAGTAAAAAAGCCATCATATATGTTTACATTGATTTTGAATTCTCTTCATTGGGATTACATAATTACATTACATTGCAGGAATCAAATTCATATTGCCTTAACATATCGGAACCTGCAAAATGTCTTTCAAGACAATCACACATCCTGTGCAATTGTAAAGAGATTCTATTGTCTAATGTTTCGAAGATAAAATCTGTTTTTGTCCTATCTATTGCTCCAAGAATGTTGGAAAAAATGATAATTTGGAACTGCGACGAATTGAAGCAAATACTTTTAGACACTGGGGATCATAACAGTACTAGTAGCAATAATTTTGGCAATGTCTTCCCAAAATTGAAAAGGCTCTGCGTTGAAAATTGTGTGCAATTGGAATACATATTTGGACACTACAATCATGATCATCAAAACCAGACTGAAATGGCAAAACTTAAACTCAATGAATGCCCGCAGGTAGCTAGCGGTGATTTCATAACAACAAGATCGATGGATGGTACAATCATCAAGGTATCCTTCTTTCCACATATCTTTGTCGTTGTGACATTAATTAACAATTTCAATTTTGGTACGTAAAAAAAGAAATGTCATTGAGAAAGTAAAGGGAAAATAAGATTTACTATTTTTTATCACAGTTTTCTATTTTTGTAATATTTTGATTTGACATTATGCATTTTCTTATATTTTACAGTACATATTATGTAACCAATAAAGTATTTATAAATTACAACCGAAAGTTTTGTGGTTAATTGCCAATATATTTTGTAAACAAAAAAAAATGTAACCAAAAAAATTGCCAATATATTTTCTTTTATAGTTTAATTGCCCATATAAAGGATGGACCAAGAGTAATTAATGTGTACATACATTTTGTAAAATGAAAGCGTATTATGCCTTAATTTCCAGTAATTTAAGAATAGACTTAATAGCAGTTTTCGCCCCTAACTTTTACGAAGTTGCAATTTTGGTCCCTAAGAAAAAAAACTACAAAACAGCCCCCTAAGTTTTGCAACTGTAGCAGTTTTGGCCCCCAAGACCAATTTTTGGTAAAAAAATTAAAAAATAACACATGACACCTCACTTAGAGTGCCACGTCAGCGTAGACCGAGTCAAAATTGGCCTTGGGGGCCAAAACTGCCACAGATGCAAAACTTAGGGGACGGTTTTGTAGTTTTTTTTAGGGGGCCAAAATCGCAACTTTGAGAAAGTTATGGGGTTAAAACTGCTATTAAGCCTTAAGAATATATCATAAAATGAGATCTTATTTAATTTTAGAAATGTTATTACCATACTGCTAATATATTATTGTGTGCACGTACAAATAGGAATTGAGTGGCAATGAAGAAAATGGACGACAAATGAACCTCAGTTTGGAAAACATTGAGTTATTTGATCTGCCTATGATGACGTGTCTTTTTGTGGGTCTCAAATATTCATTTGTCCTCAATAACCTTACAGAGATGAAAATCGTTCGATGTGAAAAATTGGAAATTGTTTTCTCCGCATCTGTTTTAAGATGCCTACCACAATTGGTTAGTCTAAGAATAGAAGAATGCAAAGAGTTGAAGCATATCATTGAAGATGATTTGGAGGATAAAAATTCTCAGTCTTCAAACACATTCTTCCCAAAGCTAGAAAGATTGATTGTGATAAAATGTGATAAGTTGAAATATGTCTTTCCAGTCTCCATTTGTAAAGAGTTTCCTAAGTTAAAGCTAATGTTGATAAGAGAAGCAAATGAGCTCGAGGAAATATTCAAAAGTGATAAAAAAGATGAGGTTGAAGAAATATCCAAAACTGATGTTGAGATTCCAAATCTGAAAAGTATAGCATTTGTCAACCTACCAAGCCTCTGTCATGCCCAGGGAGTTCATTTTCAAACAGTTAAATATCGGTTTGTACTTGGTTGTCAAAAACTCTCTCTAACTTCAGCACCATTCAACCCCTACGGAGGTACACACTTTACCAAATATTTTTCATAACAAATTTATTCTCATAGTTTATGAATGTGTGTGTGTTTTACAAATGCATATCGCTACAAAGTCCATTAGAATATAACGACATGTATCTGTCACTTTCTATATGAATATATATCCTTTCTCAAAGATTTCAAAAAATATATGTGATTTTAATTGCTTTTGAAATATACATATTTCTGTTGGAATTGCTTTTGAAATATACATATTTCTGTTGTAAAGATATTTATTTTATCTTTAATGTACACATTTCTATGTCTTTACTCTTTAATATTTAAAAATAAAGTAGTTGATTAAAGAATATAAACAATTGAAGCATTTAAACTAGAATGGTTCTTAAAAAATCATTTCTAATATGTGAGAGCTCGTGGAGTTACCTAAATAGTAAATACTTATTAATAGAAGCTTAACAGAAGTGGTAAAGTTTTAATTATTCGACATAGACAGATAAACAACTGTACATCTAGGCAACAGTTTCATTTTTTATTATACTTATGTGTTACTATCTGATGACGTTAATCAAAGGCGACAATGCTGGTGATGAAAATCCAAGTGCAGAAACAACTAAAGATTTTACTGCTGGGAGTGAGATTCAAGAAGCATCGGAACACCAGTTGACTTCTCCACAGGTCAACACTAATCTATTGATTCAAATATGCTACTTTTTATGCAGAGAAAAACGAAAAAAACACCAAATGTTACTACCATCAAATCCCTCTTAATTATTACAGGAGTTAAGGAAAGAACAATTAATGGATCAACAGTGTTTGATGAACCAACAACATCCACTTGGAGAAACTGATACTACCATCAAACCTTCTCAGGAAGATAATGTAATATAGTACCATCTCATTGTGCATATAAAAGTGTTGTGATTTTAAAAGATGTTGAAAAACTGCTTCCACTGATGCACCTAGTGCAAACCTGCCAGCTGGCCCATTCGCCTAGGGCAAGGCCCTATGCGCCTAGCGCAACAGATCTATATTACTGTGTGCCTTGAGCCCCTGATCATGTGCCTAGCGCAAGCCGCATAGTACAGGGGAACCACATTTCCATCATTCATACATGAGATTTTAAGACAAAAAAAAACATGAATCTGAAAAGAAATTTTAAAGAAAATATAATTTACTTAACCTACAAGAAAATATAATACAACTAATTTACATTTTTATGCTATGCATTTAGCAGGAAGGTTCTACATCAGAAATAACAGCTGCAGCAACTGTGCCCACCATTACAGAAACGAAGAATAAGGCAGTTACACAAGAAGTTGTTCCTAAACTAAAGGTATTTCCATTTCCCCCTATTTTGATTGTATTCTTTCTGACACGTTAATTGAATTATACTATAATCTTAAACATAATTTTATATTTAAGCAGGGTATCCAGATAAATGTTGAAGAAGGAACTGCATCAACTAATGCCAACACAATAACATCGTCAACTCATTTAGATGTAGCAGGTTCATCATCAGGCCAGTTAGTTACTTCCGAGCGTAAAACATCTTCACTGGTGAGTTTATCGTTTGTAACCAACTTTTCAAACAAGTAGTATTGTCATGTGTTTTATTCATTATTTTCCATGCCTTTGGATTCCTAAGTATCTAAAGTTAAGGCAAATTGTTGCTCTGAAATTATTTTGTTTTCTACTTTTTATTTATTTTGTGGTCAAATTAAGCTCTTTTGTGTGTGAGTTGTGAGCTCAGCGGCAAGAGTTTGACCTTGTAACTTTAAGGGACAAGGTTCAAATCTCCTCCTTTTCCAATTTTATTTTTAAAAAACTAGACTCTCCCTGACTTAAATATACACAACTAAATATAGTAATGTTGATCCTATACATATTAAGACTTAAGATATAATAATATCATTTATTGATTTGAATCTGTGTAGGAAGATGGTGATAGCCAAATAGACATGACTTCTTTTTCCATTTCCACTGCAGAGACCAATGACCAAGGTGAAAATGCTTTGAATATATTTTTTTTCTATTCTTATGTTACTTCAAAATTCATCACCATTTTGATTTTTAACTCTTTTCTTTTCCACATGTTGTTTAGGTTCTCTAAATCATGATTCTTTCAAGAAAGTAAGCTCAAATATTGAGGAACAGTTTCCTAAGGATGATGATATAACAGTTTCCAAATCTAGACCCTCTCCTAGTATCACATCTGATATTGTTGTATATCAATTTCATCCGGTGCCTTGTAAAGGTATTTCATTGTTTGGTTTTTATTTTTAATTAACTTTGTTGTATTCAAATAGGCTTAATTATTCTTTCATATAATTTCAGAGGACCCTTGTCAAAAAGTAGAAGATTTAAGTTCTTTGCTAGTCAAAAGTGAGCTTGAGCAACTGGTCTCCAAGAATCATTTGGATTACGGGAATTTTTATTTACTGAATGATTTCTTTGTTAAGCATCCTTCTCTCCGTTTAAAAGACACTTCACTTAGTAATAGATACAAAGGTTGTGCCTACAACTTACTAGCTGAACTATTGAAATTCCTCAAAATTCATAGTGTGTTGGAAGTATTGGGGTCATTCCAATCTGAATTTGAGGAGTTATTACAAGATGCACGAAGGTTTGGTTTTGATAAGGATTGGTTGGATGGTGTCGAAAGGCGCACTTTGTGTCCTGATATACAAGTCTCTCAAGATGTGTTTAAAAAACTATTGGATTCCAAGGAACATGTTACCAAAGAAGTTGAAGTGTTGCGCTTGAAGATAGGCATTTTAAGTGAACAAATGGAAGTTCTTAGTGAACATGTGGAAGTTCTCAAGAATCAATTGGCATCCTCTGAAGCTGTTTTGGTGAGTATCAATGAACAAGAGGTGGCTTTAAGTGTCCCTGTTGGCTATTAGACAATATTGTTTGCACTTATAAAGCTTTCACTTTGGGAGCTTTTATCGACCCTGTATTCTAGATTCTTTAAATAGGACAAAATTAGGACATGTTGAATTTAGATTTTGTTGATGTTGATCACTCTAGGGTTCTCTTTTCCTTGTGATTTGTTGGATTGCTCTGCACTCTTTTTCCCTTACTTAGGTTTTATCCACTGGGTTTTTCTGAGACAAGGTTTTTAATGAGGCAGAAGTTGAATAACCTTGAGTATTCTGACTTGGGCTTTGGTATAGTCCTCCCAGGTGTTTATGTATCTTTCATTTCTTTTTTGGATTATATTGTCTGAACTGTTTGATAAAAGAGTTACATGCATCAAGGTGGTTTTTAGGTGTAATCAAAATTTTTAGGCTGTTTGGATTATATAATTTGAAATATTGAATAAATAGTTCGGATTATATAATTCAGACATGGACAAAATGAGAAACTTGGATGACACGAAAGAAGCTGTTAGGCTGGGAAAAGAAAATCTTAGTTAGAAACACTTACTTCATTCTTCTTTGATTTAGTAGTCCAACCGTGACTTGCACATGCTATATACTTTTCATATATTTTCCCACCTCTAAATGTTCTTCCCTTCCCTTCAAACTCCCAAACAAGGTCATAAGATCTTAGTAGTTACTCTCTGAGGTAGTAATTGTCACATTAACAACATAATATTTGTTCTAAAAATTTGTCACTTTTAGTTTCTAGTGTATCAGCTTAACAGAAGGCCAGCCAAACACACTTGGAGGCCTAAAACGAAAGTGTAAGTTGCAGGATATTTAAAGTCTATCATTGTATTTTAGTAAAATTACTTAATGTTTGTTGAACCTTTTTCAAACGTTTTAAATAAAAAATTCTTTATTAAATTAATATAATAGGCTGTTTTAGTTTTTAAAATTGATAGGTTGTTCTACAGGGAGAAGAAAAAAAGTGTCTAAGGTTGTTTTAGGGTATCAATGGAACACTAATGTTTGTTTTCTTCTATCATATCCTTTACTATATTAATGAATGACATCATGTAATAGCATTGGAACCTATGATTGACTTGCACCTCTGGTCGCAATATTGAGAATCGGCTATGGCGAACCAGAAGATCAGTGTAAGAAACCTGTAATAGAACTACAAAAGTACAACTACAACGATGCCAACGTCTATATTCTCAAAGAACATATCTATATGACTATATCAATAAATTCATTTTAACTTAAGAATTTGGCGAAAATTCTAATATTGTGGATATTGAAGTCCAGTGTACAAAGAAAATCACATGATAGAAATCCCCATGAAATGGTTTTGTTGATCATCCGTGGAAAAGTGAAAAAAGAATATATAAAAGAAAAAATGGTTAAATATGTTTTTAGTCCATATAAATATGTCAGCTTTTCGTTTTAGTCCCTCTAAAAAATTTCTTCAACTTTTAGTCAATAAACAATTTTCCATCTTCACTTTTGGTCCCTCCTTTCAAGTAAACTCATGTAGAATTCATATTATTGAATAATCTTTTTTAGAAAAAACCATAAGATTACAAGAATCTCTCCCAAAAAAAATTAGAATTTTTTTTATCAAAACATGAATTTAATGTGAATTTTATATTTTTTACGGTTAAAAATTCATATTTAATTTGTGTTTTGTTAAAAAATTCTAATTTTTTTTTACAATATCCTACACATTTTTGCACAATTTTATTAAATAATGCAAAAATTAACTTAAAAATAGGGACCAAAAGTAGTGATTGTTAATTTTATAAGGACTAAAAGTCGAAGAAATGCTTTAGAGGGACTAAAACGAAAAGTTGATATATTTATAGAGACTAAAAACATATTTAACCCATGAAAAAAAGAACATATATTTTGTTAAGCAAGAAGGAAGCCTAGCAGGATGCTAAGACTCCCCAAATTATATTAACAAAAGAAAAAGGTGGAACACAAAAGAGGAGCGGGACCAAACCAAAACCTCCTCAGGGATTGATAAATCTATAATTAGGCATCCCTAACCTATCTCTAACAAAGTTGGCTCTAAAACAATTGGGAATCTCAGACCACAAAGTGAGATGATTCAGATAAAGACCTATATTAGTAAGAGAGTCAGCACAACAATTACTCTCTCTATAGATGATGTAGTATTTTTACGAGATCAAAAGTAAGTATTATATGTATCGTCTCCTCAGGGACTAGTGTGATATCACGGACCGTTCAACACCTAATATCATTTTAAGTTTAAAAGAGTAGTTTGTTTGTTTGCTTAGAATCAAATTAACTATGTTGTAAGATTAAAAGTCGAGATTAATAAGGCATGAAACTTGTTAGGATTAGAGTTCCTTGATCAAGCATCACACATAACCTAAAGATCATACATGGATTCTAGCTTTTCTTTGGTATTATCACGTATCCCTCGTCAATATCATTCATGTCCAAATAATATTGTGACTTCAATTGTATCGTTTAATCGTCGATGTCTCAAACTATTAAATGATTCAAGAGTCGTTCTTATCGTTTAATCGACGATTTCTCAATCTATTAAATTATAAGAAAGCATTAAGTTTGGATACAAAGAATGATTATCTAAACATCAATTTCATGTCTAGAATTTATGTTTGGATAGAGTATTATTCTAAACCTAGATTCAAAAGTATTTTTCAACCACAATTAAATCAAACATAAACAATAAAATGCAAGAATAATCTCAATATCAAATCAAATGCTAGAATCATATATTTAAAGATCAAAAGATTACATGTTTAGCTAAGATCAAGTACCTATAATCCAAACAATGGAGATTTAGCTACTCATTGTCATGGAAGCTTTGCAAGAATGAATTGAAATGGAAAGATTCATTACAACTTTGTGATTTCTCAACAATTGAGGAAGAATCCACCTTCTATCACTCTCACTCTATGAAGAACAAGCCTTATCTCTCTCTCTCTAAAGCTATTACCAAATATTCTATGAGATTCTAAGATCCCTAAAAGAATTGATCAAATGGGCTTTTATAGGAAGTGTGATCTGCATTAACTCGCCTCGTGAGTAACTCCATTCGCCATGGCGAGTTGATGTTTCTTCACCAATGGGTTTGTGCATCGTCAGCTCTAGGGAGTTTAGGCCGCCCTAACGCGCCTCACGAGTACAATTTGCTCGCCATGGCGAGTACTTGACTTCTTAGCTCGCCTTCAGTTCGCCATTGCGAGTTGGAGGCGTGTGATCTCTGGTGCTCTCTGGAATTGCTCGCCTTTCTACTCGCCATTGTGAGTTTGTTCGCCTTTCACTCACTATTGCGAGTTGGAGGCGAGTAAACTTATGGTGCTCACTGCCTAAGCTCGCCTCTGACTCGCCTTTCTTCACTAATCACTCGCCATGGCGAGTAAGCCTTTGTACTTTTTTTCTTTGTTTTTCTTCTTTGCTCAGTGTCTTGAGTTTAATTCCTGCACAAATTGGGTAAAGTAAGATAGATAAAGCGTAAAAGGGCTATAATCACTTATCTCTCGACTTTTCCCTAAATAACTTGCAAAACAAGTAACAAAAGTGCCTTAATTATTCATTTAAAATACAACTTTCTGGCACTTATCAATAGACATGAGTAACCAAGAAGTTCATACTTGAGATGATGTGTAGACAGTTCTCCCACATGTTCCTTAGCTTCTAAGGAATGAGATAATGATTTCTGAAGCTAAGATTGTTCCATTGATGTTGTGAAGCTAATTAAATTGCTCTCATTGCTCCAGATAGCTCAACATGATAGGCACTCCCCAAGCTTGTGTTTTCAGCGAATCATATAAGAAAATTGGCTTGGTTGTTCCTGAATATACCTCCACAAGCGAAAGTATTATTGTTTGGAGAACCATCTGTGTTGCACTTAACCCAATTAAATATTGGAGGATTCCAAATTGCCTAATAATTTTGGGAGCTTTCGGTGACGAACTTATGTTGCTTTAAACCTAAAGAGGTCTTGGACTCAAGAGGCAACTACTTTTCAACAAGTGCGTCCATTTTTCAGAATTTTTTCTCTCTTTTATAGGAGGAAGATGAGCGAGAGTTTTGAGAGATGGAAGACATAAATGGAATGGTTCACGAAAGGAACATAGAAATGAGTTTTTTTTTATAAATGATGAAGGTGGTTGATGAGACAAACCCTTCATTTTCCATATTCAGTAACCGCCGCATGTTTTAAAAGAGATGATAGTTTCTTGAGTTAGTGGGAAGTTGAAAATTTCAAGGGAAATAAATCCACAAAATCTTCAGAAAGGATGTGCTATAATGATGAGGAATGGGGAAGCACGAAAGAGAGGAAGATGAAGGGTTAACAAGTGACACTTGGTGCCCTAGGGTAATGGAAAGACCCCACTAACTTTTCAACTGCAAACTGGTGGCCCACTAAATCTTGAGAGTACAGTAAAGGGGAAATTGAAAAGACCATTTTTGAAAGTAATGATTACCATGACGTCATTCTCCAAAGAATACATGGAGTATTTTCAAAAATGTCAATTTTCTTCTTCATATTTTTTCTAGTCAAAAATGACATTTTTGAAGGGGCAATTTGTTAGCCAGTAATTTTTGGGGGCTAATTTGTTAGCCTGTATATTCTATCCAACTTGAGACTTCCACTTTTTTAATTCACATAACACTAGTTCTGCCTAATATAAGATTTGATGTTCAGGTTTTCAACCTCATATTTTCACACTTCTTCCAACAAAATATTATTTTTAAAGTCTTAACCCTTGCAATATTGCATATGATAGACAAACTCATCTATGTTTAATTTAACCTTAAAATATTGCATACCTCGGCCATCCAAAGCCATGTGTATTTATTTACACCGTTTATTCATGTATGAGGAAAGGAAAAAGTTTTTTTTTTTTTGTTGAATAAGAAAGGGAATAGTTTCCTTCAAAAAACAAAAGGAAAGTGTTAGCGTTTACAATTAAATACCATTTATTGTGTTCATTACCGATACAATTTTCCATCGATTAATGCATCACTTCCTATGCTGGAAGGAAGTGGGTCAAATAATGGTGCTCATTATCGATACAAATACCATCAATTAAAAAAACAAATAAATGAAAAAAAAAACTTTACAAATATGTTCTCTTCTAATCTTCTTCAGTAAATTATTAACGTTTTCAAATATAAAAATAAAAATAAGTTTTAAAATAAATTTTCCGATTGTTTTTTCTTTTAAAAAACATGGTCAAACTAAAGCCTATATATTGAAGAATAATAAGTTGAGAAAGTATCGAGGTTTCCCTTGCCTGGTTTCAATTCTAGTGTTGTGCTTTATTCGTCATTTGGCAGGTATACTCTTTTTTGTGTTTTCCTGGATTTCAATAAACTCTATGGATCACTTTGATTTATAAAATTTTACTTCTTTGATGTGGAAATGTAGGATGTATATTGTTAAGTTACTTTACTAAATAAAGTTTAGGAATTATGATATCTGCTCTTTAATTTTAAGGACTTCTTTCAAAAAAATATTTAAGGACTTGTACTTAGTCATATAATCCACTTGATCAGTTCTATTGCGACATTTTTGTAGGTAAACACGTACTTGACATAGTTATTGTATGCTACATGTTGTATTCGTTGATATTGCTTCAAATGGAAAGCTGTTTTTAGCATAGCTTCTCATAAAAATCCTTTTGATTAATAATTGTTTTGAAAAAAAATTTGTGATTTTCATTTTAAGGCTGACAAATACTATATCTTATGCTTTCTTAAGAATAATCTTTAAATTATTGAATGTCTAAAACATTTTTTTATCACTTCTCTCATTATAAGTATCACTCACTCCTTTGCATTACTATTGCATAAAACTAAGTCAATTGCAACAATGTCATGCTCTTGGTGGGATGACTACGATGGATATGATTCATATGAAGGGGGGTATGAACAAGGGTATGGAAGCTGGAACAGTGTATGCAGTGACAATGACAATGGTTTTGAATATGATGATTACAGTTTCTGCAACAATGTTTCTGATGGTCCTCATGTTGGTGATTATTGTGGCAATGATAGTGGTGTTGATTTTGAGTATGATGATGATTATGATAACGACAATGATAGCGAAGATTATGAGTATGACTATGATGTCGACAATGGTGGTGATGAAGTTGTTGATTACGTGTATGAGTATGACACCGATGATGATGACAATGATGATTATGATGTCGAGGAAGATGATGATGAGGACAATGATGATTATGTGAGTGATTATGATGTCTACAACAGTGGTAATGGAGGTGTTGCTTATGTGTATGAATATAACAACAATGACGGTAACAATTACTGTGATGATTATGATGATGCTTATTATTATGATGATGATAATTATGATTATGATTATGATTATGGTTATGAGTATGTTTATTGCAACAACGATTATGATTATGATTATGATTCTGATTATGAAGATTGTGACTATGGCTTTATATGAAAGTGATCATAGTGGCAGGAATGACATCAGTTCATGCTAAGGTAACTATTGTTTTTGATTATATATCCTGAGTTATGTTTACTGTTAGTATTTTTTAGTGATCACAGATGAAGTTGTGTTCTTATTTTCCTGACTCGGAACAAAAATCACTTTCTTAATCTGTTATAAAATCTGTTGTGACATTTGTATCTTTTGCATCAAAATATGTGTTATCATATATGCTTTTCTTTGTCTTGTTTTAGGCTATATTGATTCTTTTATGCTCTTTTCAGGTATGGTTATGTTGCAAGGAGCCTAGTATTTCATAAGACTTTTTCCTCACCTTACAATTATAGTTAATTCGTGAGAAATTATGCAGTGCTAGCTAGTTAGTAATGCTGCTGTTTTGGAACTTATGAATCATGTGAAAAACAGTTCATGTAGGCTTATGTTATCTGGGAATTAATCGATATAAAAGTGTACTAATGATTGACATGTTTGTTTCAATTTTTTTGACAAAATGTTTGTTTCTGTTTTTTGTTAAGCTTGTTTCTCTCCTTTTTTTTTTCCTTGCACTTTTTGCCTTTTAATTTTGTATAAGCAATTTCGATCCCTAGTTTTTTAAGCGATTTTAACCCCCCAAGTCTTTTGATTGTGCAATTTCATGGTCCATCACACATTTTCGCCCAATTTTAGCCGATGTGGCTATTTATTATGTGTTTGGTCTCCCAAGTGTTTGCATGAGGGATATTACGAATTATAAAATTAAAAAAAACATTAAAAAAAATGTTTTACATGCACATTAATTTTAAGGTGTTACAAGCACATAATCATTGTTTCTAATAACAACTTCAACATAAAATCACTTCTGAAAATTTTATGTTCGCCTGTTATAAAATCATATTTGAAGGATTTTGTTTTGTAGTGGTCAGGGTTTGAATCCTAAACCTTGCATATATTATGCATTATTCCTATCAACTGAGCTAAACTCACTAGGACGAATGATGGTTTTCTAATCATGGGTTTGTCGTAACTCATGTTCATCAATAGTCGCTTTTAGGAACTGTGTTTTTTGTGTTCTTCCCTTAATATATTCTATACGATTTATTTTATGCCTTTTATCTCGATTTAGAATCAATTTTGGTGGAACTGATTTGCTTGTTGCATCTACTCACTCTGGTCTTATACATAAGCAAAAATTGGATTGACAAAACTAATGTATCTTTAGTCAAAAAGAAAAAGAAAACACTAATGTATCTGGTCCAAATTTTAAATCAAATACCTTAGCTTTGTTGACCCAACTTTTGATTATATATAGAAACAGAGGGAGTATTTGTGATAAAGTTTGCAATCACATGCCTTTCCTTTTTCCGTTTTTTAGCTTTTTAATTCTTAAAATTGGCAATAGCTACGCAGAAGACTTAGAAAAACTATAAGAGTTATTTGAAAAGAAGTAGAGGTTAACGAGTTGGATCCAAATATGGCCTATTGATGGAACATTGTGGTGTAATTTGATCTATAAAATCGACCCCAATTAGTGTGATAAGACTTGATTGTTGTTGTTATTGGTAATATCTACGCAGGGCGAGCACTTGGATATGCCACATCATTATAAATAGCAACATTGGTGAAAATTGGGAGAAAATGTGATAGGGACCATAAAATTGCACAATCGAGAAACTTAAGGATTAAAATTGCTAAAAAAAAACTAAGAGAGCCAAAATCGCATAAATATAAAACTTGGGTGTCAAAGGTGCAAATTAAGCTAAAAATAAATTCAAAAGGTAGAATATGGGGAGGCAAAAGGTAGAATCAAAAGGGAGGGGAGAAAGGATTCAACGTGGTGGAAAGACATTCAAAATATTGTAAAGGGAGTGTGGAGATTTAGATTGAATTGGTTGTCTGCAAAATTAAATAGAGAAATAGAGAATGGCGAAGAAATATTTTTTTGGGACGATCGTTGGATGGAGGGTGTTCCCCTTAGAAGTCGGTATCCTTGATTATTTGATCTATCCGAAGAGAAAGATATTTTTGGTATGGACATTGTACAATGTATTAGGGCATGAATGGAATTGGAAATTTAGATGAAAAAAAGATTTAACTCAAGAGAAAATGGATGTGGAAGGAGTTGAAGAGTAAGATTCAAGGATTAATTCGGAGATTTGAAGGGGTGGATAGATGGGTGTGGTCTAGAAATGCATATTCGGTAAAGGAAGCTTATGATTCAACAATGGAGGGAGTGGTGGCTGAAGATCACAGGAGGTTTGCAATTGCTTGTAATGGATTGGTACCGCTGAAGGTTGCGGTTCTAATAGATACAAAATACGATTTCTTCAAAGCATAATTTATTCAAGAGAGGCGTGCTAAAGAGTCACAAATAGAGTGTGGAAATGGCTGTGTGGTTGAAAATGTGAAACATTTATTCTTTGAATGTTCCACTAGTGTGGGGATGTGGCAAAATATTTTATGTTGGCTGAAAGTATCTGCTGTTATGCATAATTACGCCCTGGATAGCTTAAATCAATTTGCAGATCTTATCGGCAGCGACAGATTTTGGTAGGCTCGTCTCAGTGTAATTGGTTTGCGTGTATATGAATTCTATGGAAAGTTTGTAACGATAAGATCTTAAAGAACATAAATGGATCGTCAGATGCATGGATAGAAGAAATAAAGACATTATCGTGGAAATGGATAAAATCGTAATATATAACATGTGTTGGTTGTGGTTTCTGTGTTGGATAGGGTTTTGGAGGTTTCTTTCTGCACTCTACATTTAATTTATTCTCTATGCTTCAATTTCATTTCTAAATTCTTTTAGGCTGCAATTTTAAAGTGGATTTTGTTAATTCAGAAGTGGGTTTTTCAAATTCCTTTTTGTTCTATTCTAATGTCAACGTCATCACTTTAGACAAGTTCGTTATGTATGCTTATATAACTGATTGTATATTGGTATTTAGTAGAGGTTTTAATTCCCATGATGGATAGGGGAAGTGTTGAAGTTGTTTCCAATGTATTGTGAAGTGTTGAAGTTGTTTCCAACGTCATCACTTTAGACAATTTCATAAACATGGTGCTTCCAATGTATTGTGAAGTGTTGAAGTTGTTTAATGTCAAGCTTATTTTGTATTGTTTCTGCTTCTTTAGCTTGATTGATGATAATATCAATTGATTCAGGTCAGAGTTGATATAGGGGAACTGATTCATAAGGCATCAGATGTGCGTGAGTCTCTCCCTAGAAATCTGTTTCAATTTGTGTTTTGTGATCTTAATGTTTTATAGCATTAATATTAATGAGAAATTGGGATTGAATTTTATCTATTTTGTGTTATTGAACTCAAAACTCTAATAATATTCCTATTTCACAATTAGATGTACATTTCTATGATTGACGAGCTTTGCCTTTGAGATTTTTAGCATGGTTATTTGTTATCTTTAAACAATAGTGTGACACGTGTTCACTTTGATGAAGCTATGATTATTATATGAGTTCATTAATTACTTTTACATTGTTTCATGGAGAATGAATCTACATAGTGGTGGTAATTTATTATGAGTTTATGAGTTACTTTGACACTGCTCTCATGAATCATATGTATAGAGATGACCAAGAGGTATAGATGATATGACCAACCTTGTGCTACAAAACTCCTGTGGTGCTTGTGGTGATAATTATGGCACTTATGCAGGGGCGGATCCACCATAAGGCATGGTGTGGCTGTTGCCACACCATATTACAACCCCAATGTTTTTTTTTTTTGTATACTAGACTTAAATAATCCATTATATATAATATATGTTGTATGTTTTGCTTGTGTTCTAACTTGGCCTAGCGGTTGATAGTGTTTTAACAATCGATGTGTCACTGGTTCAACTCTCCGTGGGCCAGGGAATTAAACCTGTGACATATTGGTAAAAGTGTGAAGCCAAAGCCATTTTTCCTGATGTGCTCAATGTGTCATAAGTACGCTTAGTTAATGTTCTGGACCGGTCAGAGACCTAGACCCAATTTCTTAGGCCCAATAACAAATCAAGCCCAATACCGCATTTGGCAGTTTACTCACAACACACCCCTTCCCCACGAGGGGGGTGGACATAGCAATTGAGACTACTTCAAACAGACTGTAATGTCTCCTTACTCACATTCCCCTGAATCTCTCCCCGGTGGTTACACTTCCCACGATTTCGTAACCGCAGGGCACACGTGTGTCATTACAACGGCTCTACAAACACCCACCTCTATATAAAGGGGACTCCTCGTGATCCCCAAGGTAGAATCTCTCTCACTTCTTAACTCTTATTTCTAACCTCTACTGACTTAAGCGTTGGAGTGTCTGCAGGTACACAACCCCCCGTCGTTCTAGTACTCAAACTGACACATTTCTGCCATCAACAACCGCTGCATTAAAGAGCACCGGCAGTCACTTTCTGATCAAGTACGATCAATGGCGCCGTCTTTGGGAAAATACAAGCTCTCCCCATTTTTTACCTACAAAAAGCCAAAGCTTTCTAACTAAAAATCATGACTGCCAACGATGCCAATTTGCGCCTCCAAAGCCAGGTCCAACGCGTCAACCGCGATGGACAAACTGCCTCAACGTCTCCTACAACCATCCCACGACAAGGAGCCACACCAACAAGTTCCCATCCAGCGACCCGGTTGCAGGAACAACCCCTCTTGGGTCCTCCATGATCCGACGAGGTGGTAGATAATTCCACTCCAACGAACACGTGGATCAACTATCGACTCTGCACGGTTTAACGACAAACATCGATTGCCGAGGAACAAAATCGACGCATTGCTGACGTTGACATCAACTATCTCAACATACATCGAATTTTCTTGTTTGAGAGGATCCGCGTCTATTTGCATAGGCTTATTCGATTTGTCTCCAAATTTCAGCTTTCCATCATCAAGTGCTTTTTGCACTGAATCCCTTAAAGAAACACAACGAGAAGTGTTATGGCCTAAATAACAATGAAATTTACAAAACCCCCTCCTTTTCCGTTGTTCTATTGGAGGCATTTTGAGACCTTTTGGCACTACTATTATGCCTTCATTAACTAAAAGGTCAAAAATTTCATCACGTTTAGTAACGTCAAATGAGTAAGTTTTCGACGAATATTTTTCATTTTTTGGTTCCTCAGGATTCTGGCCATTGGATGGCCTAAACAATTTACAGGTATAAGGAGGGCCAGGTTTAACTTTGCGAGATTAACCTCGCTATTTTCGAAAACATCAAAATTTAAATCAAATTTTGGATCACTGTCATTAGTGTCGACATAAGCGACCTTTTCTTTTTTACTGAACTTATTGGTCCTTGCTTTCTCAGCCTTAAGTCTTTCGACTTGTCGGACCCTATCAGCTAAGTATTGAGTATCTAGTTTCTTTCGAATAGAATAATCCAGACCATTACCAGCCATTTCGACTAACTCATGTTCAGGTAGTTGGCTAAAGCATATACCTTTCAGGAGTTCGAATCTATTTAAATAATCATCAATAGACTCTGACATTTTACGTCGAACACTGGCCAATTCTTTGAGGCTAATTTTAGATTGGACCATGTAAAACTGTTCATGGAATGCCTTTTCCAACTGGGTCCAGGTAAACATGGAGTGCGAAGGTAGAGTGGTAAACCAAGTGAATGCATTTTTGGTTAGAGAACTTGGAAAATATTTCATTCTCAAATTCTCATTGTTTGCTATATCGCCAGCCTCAGTTAAATAACGGGCAATATATTCAACCGTAGACTCATTAGTCTCTCCACCAAACTTAGTGAATTTAGGGATTTTCCATCCCTTGGGTAACTCTTCTGCTAGGACATAATCTGACAAAGCAGATACAAAATTAGGCCTATGTAAGCCCATATTGAAACCGTTTTGGACTAACAAAGTTTCGACTATATTGGATAAGTTATTTCTACCATCGAAATTATTTTGCTAAACTTGTCGAACTACTTGATCAACATCTTGGTTCCTTTGAACTAAGAGTAGGACCCTCTCAAGCTCCTCTTGTGGTTTTGGTTCGACAATAGGTTTTTGCATTTGGGCTACAAGGACTCCATTATTCAGTCTCTTGACAGGTATTTGGACGGGCCTTTGGTTTTGATTTTGAGGCATTGGCCTATTTTGTGTAGGATGAGCGCCAAAGAAATCAACAATTCGTCGCATTTGGTCAGTTAACGTTTGGTAACTATTGTGAGTTTGTTGGATCAGGGGGTAAAACACTATACCTTTTTGTTGGGTTAACATATTGACCATTTCATTGTTGGTATCTCCCATTTCTTTCCTTAAAGCCATTAAGGAAGCATTAGTTAAGGTCTGTTGAGGGTTTGAACCGAGAAAGCCTACACCAGGATGAGAGAACGGAGAATGCATTACGTTCAAACTCTCTGAAAAAGAGGATGGATTAGTATGTCGTCCTGCTATAAAAGACGATGACATGCCATATGGTTAATTTCTATCGAAAAACCATGTATTTAGATGTGATTGTGCGGCTGCAGCAACAGTTGATGTTGCCGCAGATATAGTCGAAGAAACGTGAGCGATCATCGTTTCCCCGGGCGCTTCTGTGCGACTTATCCAAGAGTTGGCGTAACTTGTGGGTTTTGTTGTAAAGTTACTTCCAATGTTGCATCTGCCACCGGCGGATTTGATGGACTTGATTGTGAAACATTGTTACGTGTAGGACGTACCATTTTTGGGAGTTGTTTCTTATTTCTTAAGAACATGTACAACAAGAATCACAAGATTTTAAACAGAACAAACTTCTAAGAAAATTGAATTTTCTGTTTGTTTCTAAAACAAAAACACAAACGGTCCCACCGGGCATGCCAATTTGTTTAACTTGGTTTTTGGTAAACAATCGCTGGTTTCCAAAGTGGTTTACTTGCAAGATCAACCAGTAAATCTTAGGACATATTGTGCTTATGTTTTCCAGAAAATATGAATGTTCTTGATGTAAAATATGAATGTAACCGTCAGAATCAAACACACGTCGAATCCATTGAAGTAAATTGCTTGAAAGAATAAGTAAATTGCAAGGAATTTAAAGGGATAAACTTAAATTGCATAAATGAATGTAAATTGGTACGCATATTCATATATTTGCAACTTGTTACTCGTTTGTCCTTGAATGCGGATAGTTTGAGTGTGTAAGTTTTGTGCATGATTGAATTGTGACCCGTTTTGCCTATGAAAAACTCTTATTTATACTAAATAACTGCCTATACAGAAACGATCGAACATAACCGCTAATAACTACTCTAGACATCTTTTGAATTTCAAATGACATCTCTCGGTAGTAATTGATGCTTGACTTGTTAATCCAGCACCAACCTCTCTTCGATATCTTGCATGCTTGTCAAAGCTTCACCATCAAACGACAAAATCTCTTTAAGTCCATAAACTTGATCCAGCTTGTGAGTCAAACTCATTTAGATCTCTTCAAAAGCTAAGTCAAACTTAATTGACTGCATTTATTGTAGCCTGTCGAAAATACAGGCTAACATTCCCGCCGTTCAAATTAAATACTCAAACTGACGCATTTCCGTAACCAACAACCGCCGCATTAAAGAGTACCGGCAGTCACCTTCTGAAATTAGGGTGGTAGCTACTCATTTTTATATTTCCAATTATAAACAATGTATTTGTTTTTGGAAGAGGATATATAATGTATTTGTTCTTTTCATTATCAATCAATTTTAACTTGTTGAAATCTTTGAAATCAAATATATAAATGTTTTACTGATAGATACATTTATGCAACAAATAGTGTGGAATGTGTTCACTGAAATCATTTAGTAACACAGGCTTTACCTAACATTTGTTAAATGTTATAAGATCCAAATAGTAATATTTATTTTTGATTTAGTTACAATTTTGAAGTGTTACTAAATCTCATATATGTTGTAGTAGACAGGAGTTTTATGGCGACATATTTGCCTCATTATTAGCTATTGCTACTTATATTGGGATGCATTGCAAAAGAATTTGGTATGTAGCTGTTAGTGGAATGGTAAATATGAATTATTTGATAGTGTTGTATTGTTGTTAATGTAGCTGTTGGCTTGTTGTGATTCAATGTATTGCCTATTTTTGGTTTGTATCTACATCTTTGTTTTTCGAGGTGGCAGTTTTGAAATGTATGGTACTGGTGGACATGATTAGCTTTGGTGTGGAAGTAGGCTTTCATTATTGTTAATGCAATGTATACCAGTAGGAAGCTTTGGTGATTTTATTGATGAGAATATCATTTTGAAGGACATATACGGAGGTTTGTTCAGAAAGAAAATAATTTAAGCAAGCATCCACTTAAACTCTATCTTGCAGCTCAAATTAAAAAAAAATAAAAAAATCAAAAAGAACAAATTATTTGATTGATTCATATAGCAGTGGCACTGAAAAACTGTTTTTTGTTATCATGTGTTACTTTTTCTGGTTCACAAAATGAACAAAATAATATGATTGATTCATATAGTAGTCAAAATATCATAAAAATCACAGTAACTTGAATTGGGTGTAGGATTTTACTTCTCTTTGAGTATATCCTTTTAGACCTTCCAATTGTAATGAGTATAGCAAAACTATAATTTGTACCACATATATATATAAATGAAATCATGGAAGTTGGTGACGTTTAGCATACAAAATGTAAATCTTTTTGTGTATGGTGTAAAAAGAGTGAATTTACAATAGATTTAAATTAAGCAATTGAAAGGACAAGATTGAAGATGTGCTATTTGAATAGTAAGGATTTGTTTATACTCTTGGAAATTGCAGAAATAGTCATTCACACTGTTGTAATTATAATTCAGTATAATTAATTGTTTTTTATTTGTGCATCAAGAAATTATATTATGTATATTGCTCTTAATTTTTTTCACCATCTTCATCAAGAATACTGTAAATCACCTAATGACATGACTAACATTAGAGTTTTGTGTTTGCAACTACTAACCTTGCTTCTGCTTTTCTCAATCGTCTATTCTTGAATCCAATTGCTCAATTAGAGGGAAAAAAAACTTTCTATTCTTCTCCTTCTCCTTCTCCTTCTCCTTCTCCTTCTCCTTCTTATTATTATTATTATCGCAAGTCACTGCTATTCTCTGTTTGATTGGCAGCCCGAATTTGCTGAACCGGCGGTTCCACCATCTGCCGCGCGGGTGCAACCTTTGCAGCCGGTGAGACCTACTGCTCTTGCGCCTTCCTTTGCTTAGGTTCTGTCATCATCGACTCATCCTCCTACCTCCAATGTTTCTTTTCCGCAACCAACAATTCGAGGTGAATTGGTCAGTATTCGTATTTCGCAGACGCTGTATGAGAAGGAGAATGAATACACAAGGGAGATAAGCTGTATTCATCAACTGAAATTCAACAGAAGCTTCGGAAACAATGGAACACTTCAGGTCCGTGGTCACTGTTATCCTTGGGCGGGGTTACTTTGAGTTTTACTTCGCTTCTGAAGCAAATATGCGCTTTGTCTGGGCAATGGGAACAATTCATATGAAGCCGGGTGTTTTGTGACTTTTTGAGTGGACACGTGATTTTAATATGCATAAACAGAAAAACATGCACGCACAAGTTTGGATTTGCTTAATGGAACTTCTGCAGGAACACTCAGGGAAATTGCAAGCGTTGGGGACACCGTTGGTAATTGATAACGTGACATCGAAAAGGTTATACGACCACTACGCTAGAATTTTAGTTGATATGGACTTGTCGAAGAAGTTGTTCTATGAGATTTTGGTCGAGCGGGAGGGTTTTTCCTTTTCTATTGAGGTTGTCTATGAATGGATGCCGGAATTTTGCACGCACTGTCAGAACCTTGGATATAACGTAACTAGCTGCCGTTGAATGTATCCAAGGAAGAAAAATAATGAGCCTTCTGAAAATGTTGACAAAGGGAAGTCGAAGGTAATACCTAAGAAGAAATAATGGGTGCCTTTAAGATCGAACCCTTCCGACATTGGCTCTTCCAATGCCTTTGCGGCCTTGATTGTGACACAAACGCAAGATCGAGTTCCTGTGAAAGATGTTGCAGCCAACTCCTTTAGCTTTGCGTTGCAAAACGTAACTGATGAAGTTCCTCAGCATGTCCGGCCGCAGCCAACTCCATGATTGTGCGGGAGGAGGGTATGCAACATAGTAATCCACTCATTCAGCAAGACCTTGATCTCTGGCAGAGAATAAAAGATTATGATCAGCGCGCAGCAGAGAATCCGTTTGTTCCCGTATTATCTAGAAAGCAAAAATAAATGTTGAAAAAGCATCAGTTCGATGGAAAGGCGCCTTATCGGACCCGCTCAACGAGGAAAGCTACACCTCCTACCCAATGAATTTTTTTCTTCTGGAATGTCTGAGGTATTGGTAACTCTGACACTTGAGTTGCTTTAAAGAATTTATTTTTGACTCATAAACCTTTGGTTCATGGGGCGGTCTGGCTATCTGCTTTGCCGTCTGAGTTCAGTTTTGATTTCTTTAGGGACAGATGTGGTCTTCCAAACTACAGATTTCCCTAATCTGTGGTATCTTTTATTTAACTTTTTTTCCTTGTTTCCGAGAGTTTTGGCCTAGTCCCCCCTCCTTGTACATATTTTTTCCCTTTTTTTAATAACATTTGAGATTGGCGGCATAGGATGAAGGTTCCCCGGGGTACCAACCTAGTTGAGATGTCGGTGTTTCCTCTTGATGTATGTCCTCTCTGCCGGATTATAAAAATAAAAAAAACTAAGTTGAGCAATTAAATTGTTAAATTTTCTAGTGATGATAACAAAAACAATTAATTTTAGTTTTATTCAGATTTTTTTAATTTTAATTTTTGGATTGATTAAGATTGCAAAGAAGATGATAAACAAGAGAAATAACCCCAGCAATTTCTAAGTCTCTCCATGAATCTCGTTGCCAAGCTCGTTTTAATTTGGGTTTGAGTTAAAACCTCTGGGTATTTTGGGAGAAGCACCATGAAAAAGATAAGAATGGAGTACAATTTTTTTAGTACAATTTTTTTTTTTTTGAGTTGTTATGTTATTTAAAGTTACATTATTAAAAAAAATATTTCAAGTTACAAGTTGTACAGTAGAAAATACTACTTACATATGGCCTAAATGTGTAATGAAAAATGCTATTTACAGCGAAAAAACCACCCAGACCGTTTCAAGACACATGTGGCATGTATGCCACTCATCTACTTTTTAGGATTTCCATATTTTTCTCTTCACCTCCTGTGATATCTGCTCAAAGTTGCTTTTGATTGGCTTGTTTTCATTCTTGATAAATTCGGGATAATTATTCTCGTTATGTATTGCATGACTCATGTGTAATAATCGAAACTATTGTGGAGGGTCTATAATAAGATTAAATAAAACAATTGGGTGAATGTCATAATCTGACATAAACTGACAAATTGACCATAACATGTTTTTCTTTATTTCTTTTTTTAGATAATGTATTTCTTTTTTGTACACCATACAAAAATGATTGCCTTTGTATGCTAACCTTCACACACAACATTACCTTATCACTAATATTCAGTGGCACTTCAACAACCAAAATGAACCTTGTTAGGAAAAAAAGTTCTTTAGAGAAATAACCTTTTTCTTTTAAGGATAAGAGAGAAAGAACGAACCATATTTACACAAATTCACGGGAGTGTATGATTCAAGAAAAGGTTACACCAAAGTGTACACATTGAATTTAACGGGTTAGTTTTCTCTAAAGCATATTGAAAATGTTATACTAGTGTCTTCCAGATGACTTTGTTTCTTTCAGGCTTCTGCTTGCAATTGGAGAAACAAAGATTTATAAAGTAGAACATGGCTTCTGCTGGCCGCTGCTGATTTGAGAACGGGGAAGATTCTTTCTTGTGTACAAGAAGCGAGGTAATAAAGCAATCATATTTTATTTGAATTATTCTTTTATAAAATGTGTTTGGATCGAAGGTTTAGAAGGGGAGGGGAAGGGATGATTTACTTTTCTTTTTTAATTTAGAGAATATATAACATGTTTTTTTAAAATAAATTAAGTGTGATTGAAATATTATATGATCGTTTATCATATTAATATGTTAACTTTTTAAAAAACATTTCCTAGTGTCCGTAATTTAAAAATGAAAAGTAAACTCTCCCCTCCCTTCCCCCTCCTAAACCCTCTATCCAAACACACCCTAAGTTTCTTTTTAAAAACAACAAACTTTTATCGTGGTAATAATTTTTTCATCAATTCTTTTACTTATTTACTATTTGTTGCCTTAAATCAATATTAGCTTTCAATGGAGAAAAAAAAACTCATGAATGTCTTTATTTCTTAATTTTTGGGTTTGGGTTTGAATGTGTTAAAATGATGAATATATTTTGGGTTTGAAGATGAGGATACAGATGAAGATGAGTTTTTTTTTTTTTTTATATACTTTTTTTTGGTTTTGTATTCTTAATAAAAAATAGTTGAAAATAACATTTTTTGTTGATTTGGATGTGCCACACTAGCGTTTAACGACCACGTTAGCACTCTTTGACAGAGTTGGATGGAAAAAGACAACGATATAAATGTTGTATGACTTAAAGGTCAATTTGGTATTTAGAAAACATAGGGGATTAATTTGGCACAAACAACAAATTTAAAGGAGTGCATGACCCATTTATTATTTAACTTTTTTCAAAAAGTAATAAATTTGTACATATTTAAATTTGTATATTGTTAAGGGGAAATTAAATAAACCTCCCCCTGAGGTTTATCAAATTGTAACATACACCCCTTTTATTTTCTAATTCATCACAAACCTCCTCCACCGTTTAACTTTCAAATGTCTGTTAAGTTTATTCCGTGGAAAAAAGAAATTCATCTTCCACGTTGTAAAACTTGATACTTTGCTTTTTCCTTTCCTCCAACCAGCTTCTTCACTTAGAAACTTTGTTCTCCCTTAGAAGCATACACACTCTATATATGTTGGCAAATCTGAACTCGTTTTATTCAATATCCCTTGTAATTTTTTGGATTCCAATTTAAGTGAAGTGGTCACAAATGGAAATGGCGTTTGTAGAAAGAAAAAAAAAAGGTCTCTAAATGAAGGATTCAATGTAATTGAACAATAATAGAAGCTTTAATTTTGGCTATATTGTGAGCAATATATGATGAATCCTAGACATGTCTCTGTTACGTGGAACCTTGAATTTTGTTATTAGGTTTGATGTTCATGGTTAGATTTTAAGTTGTCTTAGATCCTTCGTTGATCTTATTTAAGTTTGACATCAAATGGTGTAATAGATTTTAAACACAATGTTGCTATGTTTCGTTAGAGTTGCTTCCAAGTAATTGAAGGGTGGCTTAATAATTCTTCTGCAGCGTTCAAAGGTAATACTGGAGTTGTTTTGGTTTTGAATTTCGGTTTGTGCATTCCTCATCCTTGTGTTTAAAATTCTGGATGCCTTTTTCCTTTTAATGTAATGGAGAAAGGGAGAAACAAACACTGTTAATAGCGAATGGTGGTTTATATTTATTTAATGAAAACTTAGGGGAGGTCAATGCTTATTTTAAAATGAGAGGGGGTGTTTGTGTTATTTAAAGAGACCTTGAGGGAGGTAAATATAATTTTCCCTATTGTCAATGATAATATAGGTGGTTCTTCTATCACCACAAAAAAAAAAGTGGTTCTTCTATAAAAAAAAATGGTTAATAGTGTTTTACCTCTCTGTAATATACGACACTTTTGGTTTTGCCCCCTGTAAAATATTTTCCTTAGATTCTGTCCTTGTAAAATAAAGATTCTTCAGGATTGTCCCCTGACCCCTATGACTCAGCAGAATCTTTTACGTGGCGCTGATGTGGATATTTCTTTTTATTTTTCATTATTTTTACATTGGCCACATGTATAATTATTTAACACATCATATTTAATTGAAAGACGAAAAAAAAACACAATTTTTTAAAAAAAAAAATCTGAAAATTAATTTTCAAAAATTTAAAAAATCCAAAAAAATTAATTTTCAAAATAAAAAAAGATAGAAAATATATTACGTAAATTAGAAAAACAGATTTGAAATTAAAAAAGGTTCAGATTTCTTTTCAACACAAAAATTCTAGAATAAAAAGTCTAAAAACTTTTTTCAAAACAATTTTTTTTCAGATTTTTTCTTTTTATTAAAAAATTATTTCGAAAAAATATATTTTATTTTCCAGAATATTTAATTTTTTTACAAAAATAAAAACTTATGTTTATTTTCCAGAATTTTATATTTTTAGAAAAAATCAAAAAAATTATTTCGAAAAAATATTTATTTTACCAGAATATTTAATTTATTAACTAAATTAAAATTTAAAAATAGAAACTTCTCTTATTTTCCTGAATTCTTATTTTTTTAGAAAAAGTAAACAAAACTTTTTTATTTAAAAAAATTGAACTTATTCTAATTTTGAATTTATTTTTCTAATTTTCGAAATATATTTTCCAATTTTTGTTTTTTTTATTTTGAAAATTAAGTTATATAGTTTTTTATTATATTAGAAAATATAATCTGATATTTTTTTTAATTTTTAAGAATTAATTTTCAGATTTTTATTGTTTATTTAATTTAAAATGACGTGTAATATGTTTTTTACACGAGACATCCAAAAAAATAATGAAAAATTAAAAAAAAAATCCACATCAGCGCCATGTAAGAGATTCTGCTGAGTCATAGGGATCAGGGGCAATTCTAAAGAATCTTTATTTTACAAGGACGGAATCTAAAAAATATATTTTATAGGGGGCAAAACCAAAAGTGTTATATATTACAGGGGGTAAAACACTATTAACCTTAAAAAAATATATAGATAATTAAAAGGTCAGAATGTTTCCATCTTACTCCATCTGTCCATTTTTATTGTAGTAGTCTACAAAAATGACGGATATTAAGGTAAGTTGTTGGAGTAATAATGTTGTCTCAAATATGTCTGATTATTAATAGATTACCCTTATTTAAATATATATTTAATGTTTAATTTATTTTAGTTGCTAACTTCACCTAATTTCAATGCGACTTTTTCAATGTAAACTTAAAACAAAAAAATTAGAGCCTAAAATAAAGGCTTTATTGGCATAATGGTTGAAACGGCCTTGATTATATCATACAATATCACACACGAATTGAAGTTTAAATGTATTGACTCAAGACATTCAATCATGTTAAGGCATGTATAACATCACATATAAAAGTAATAAGCAAATTTAATCATATATACAGCTTCTCTCTATACCCATAAAATAAGAATTAGCATATACCTGAATTAGATTCAAGAACAAGAAGAGGAAGAATATGACTGAGCTGCTCCAAGTTTCTCCGATGGTAGTAAAATGCAGAAATGGAAAGAGGATTTTACTTTAGATATAAATAATAGAATAATTAATTGTCTTGCTTCTTTCATATATGAAATGTGTATATATACAAAAGTGTTGAATCAAGATTGATTCTACCTTGTACCCAAAAAAAAGAAGATTGATTCTACAAAATTAATACCTATTTAATTTACGTAAAAGTTTTATTAAAGACTATTCAATTTACATAACTGTATAACTAAAGATAGGAGTTGACTAAGAATATTCTATTTTATAATACGCCCCCGCAGTCGAAACAGGAGATTGATGAATGTTGAGACTATCTCCAAAGTCGTCGAAAAGCTGCAACATAAGACTTTTGTTAAAAATGTCTGCTATTTGGTAGCGCGACGGAGCATGCAGAAGGCAAACATGACCATGCGCAACCTTTTCACGCACAAAATGAATATTCATCTAAATGTGTTTTATGTTTTGGTGTTGAAACAGATTACCAAATAAATATACAACACTAACATCGTCTTTTTTTTTTTTTGACAACCAACACTAACATCGTCTTAGTCTACTAGAGTGGCTTTTATGATTGAACACTAAAGTGCTAAAATTAAATTCCGAAGCCAACAAGATTCAGAAATAATATTAGCAACACGACAATACTCTACTTCCGCAACGAGAAAGAGTCAGTTGTTGTTTAGCCGACCATGAAACTAAATTATCTCAAAGATAAACAAAATAATCAAACGTGGACCTTCTGGTTTCTAGACAACCTCCCCATACAGCATCAGTATATGTGGCGAGTTTGTCAACCAAGGAGAATGAAAGATGTAAGCCGTGAGTGATTGTTCCTTTAATGTATCTAATGATTCGCTTCAAGGAAGTCATCGGTTGCGCTCTTGGAATGTGCATAAAAGGAAAATATGATGAACAACATAAGAGATATCCGGTCTTGGATGTAAAATATGTAAAACTTTGTGTAAATTATGTGTGCAAAATAAGACCACACACCTTGTATTTATAATGATTTTACTCTAGAAGTTGTAAGCTTAATTAGTAAACACTAGCCTAGGAAGTTGTATACTCTAGGAGTAATAGCAATCAATCTAGGAAGTTATACAATTTAAAGAAATATCTATAGATTCTTAATTTTAACATCCTCCTCAAGCTGGAGCATACATCACATGACATCTTCACCAAGCTTGTTACAACAAAACAAAATTCACCATCAAGATGATCATCAATGAGAAAACAATGCACCATTAATAATCATATGTGGAAAAAGAGTCATCGACATGGGGCGGCCAGATCTGGGACCCGGTGGCCAGATAGTTGGCCACACACTCTCACACTCTAATTTGGCAACAACATGTGGGGCTCATGCACAAGGAAAGAAACGGTGCCTAGAGGCATGTGCATCCGAAGATGACAGCGAAGAAATGGATGTCGTGCACACCGAAGGATTTCACGGCGGTATGGTAGTGGCGCTCGGTGTTAAGTCGCACCGAAAAAGTGGCAGCTCGTATTTGCATAGTGGGAAAGGGTGTGAATGCCATTGGAAGGAATGATGAAAGCGATAAGTACCTACTGAAAAATATACAACCACCCAAGACACCCTAGGAATGAATCACAACTATGTTCTCCAAGAAGCGTGTGGTTCTAGAAGCTTTCCTTTGTCGATGTATATTTGTCGTGTGTTTGAAGTTATTTCCAAAATAGAACATTATATTCGTCTTTCATAGACATTTTCCAATTATGATCTTGTAATGCATTAATAGGATGTGTAGATAAAGTTGAGATTGTGTTTGAACTAGAGGTATGATGATTAAGGAGTTGACAAGGCTTAAAGATACCATGTTGTGTGTGGTAGGTCATTTGAGGAGAGAGAGGAGGGTTGACTAAATGGGGATTATGTATAGTATTTGATGGGGAGAAGCCGTTGTCGACATAGTGGTGAGTTGTGGAGGAGAAGTTTTTGTTTGTGGAGTTAGAGGTAATGTTGGTATGTATGTAGTCATGATGATGGGAGATTGATCGGTGAGTGGGGTGGCCCTGGTAGTACTAGCTTGGTTAGGTGAGCTAAATTCGTTCATAGGAAGGGGTGATTTGGGTTGAAAAATATGAGAAGGAAATGGTGTATCGCTTGTATATAAAAAAATTATAGCATGAAGACTCAGGTGCATTTGAATTTGAAAAAGGAAAATTGTTTTCATCAAATACGACATGTCTAAAAATGATAATTTTATAACTCGACAACTCAAAACTTGTAACCTCTATGATTAGAGGATATCCTAAAAATACATATGGTGTTTACCTTACATGAAGTTTATTTATTATAGTGAAAGGGATGAGGGGAAAAGAGAAACATTCAAACACTTTAAGATGAAAGTAGAAGGGGGTTTTTTGGTAAAGAATTGTGGTCGGAGTTAAAAGAGCTATTTTCTTGTTGGGTAGGATATTTAAATGACAAGTATCCATTTCAAGTGCATGCTTCCAAAAAGAAGGTGGCATTGACACATGAGCAAGAAATGTGCAAATGATATTATTGATAGTACAGGTTTTTCATTCAACTTTTCCATTTTGAGGTGATGTGCGAGGACATGAAAATCTGAATGTCATTCCATTTTCCTCACAAAATTTATGAAAAAGAGTGTTGTCACACTCCTTGTCGTTATCATATTGAAAACATTTAATATCTTTTTTCAAATTGTGTTTTAATGTGATTACTAAATTGGAGAAAAATGGAGTGATCTTAGGATTTATTTGCTACAATAAAAATCCATAAAAAATTCGTAAAATCATCATGAAATAAAATATAACAACGATGACCACCAGAACTAAGAGTTAGTGATGTCCATATATCTATGTGCACAGTATCGAAAGTTATTAAAGTAGACGACAAAGACTCATGAAAGGGAAATATTATTTGTTTTTCAAGTTGACACTCCTAGATGTCCTAAACGATTATGATATATTTCATTGGATAAAGAAGTAAAGGTGGATGGTGTTGAGCTTGGATGGTATGGTCTTCTGGTGAGAGGATAAAGCTCACCTCGAGATATTACATCTCATTAAATACATCCTTGTTTGAAAATCCTTCACATAAAACCCATAATGGTCAAATTTAATTGAAACTTCATTGTCAATGGAAAATTTTCTCACAAAAACAAGATTTTTGGTAAATTTGGGGTGCATGTAAGACATTGTTTTCGGTTAAGGGATATTAAGATTTTCTACTAATTTACTAACCCAGCCAATAACTGAAATATTATGACCACTGTCAACAATAATATCATTACTCATATTGGACTAAGATGCAAGATTGCCTCCGTTCATTGTCATGTGAGATGTATCCCCAAAGTCCATATACTGTTGTTTGTCAGGAGGAGCAATATATGTTGGTGCATATGATGATTAAGCTGCAACAACATGCGCCTGTTGTGGTTTTTCTCCAAGAACAACAGGCTTACGATTTAAAAGTATTGATTTTTACCAATTGTCAGTTGCAGGATAAAAGCAAGGAGGATTGGCCCACGACTGCCACATTGCATTCCAAGGAGGATAGGTCCACCGGTGTTGTCGTTCCTGTGGTTGATGCCATGATCCTTGTTGATGGTGATGTGATCGTCTGCTTCGACCTCCACCTAGTCTGCGGCCTCATCCATCATGGTTATGGCCCAAACCGCCACGACCTCTGTTGTTGTTTTAATTGTTGCGGTTGGGACGATGAGAAGATGAATCATTATAGTTGTCTTGTTGAGCAACTAGAAAGGTGGAGTTGTCAACGGTAATACCCGTTCATTTTGCACGTGTTATTTCTTCCAAGATAACTATAGAACGAGCCTTCTATAAAGAAGGAGGAGGATCAGAATGGAAGATATGAGAGTCGATAGTAGCATAAGAATCAGAAAGACCAGAGACAAGTTGAAGCACCATACTTTTGTCGAAAACATGTGCACGAACATTAGAGAGTTGGTCGGAAAGAGACTTGATGTGTTTTTAGTATGATGAAGCATTCGAAAATTGTTCCATGCTAACTCTAGAAAATTCTTCCTCTAGGCATAGAGCTCTTGAATTTTTGTTATAAAAAAATATATTAAAAAGGTGATCCCAGGCAAGTTGAGCGGTTGAGTCACGTTCAATAATGGTATGAACAAGATAAGTGGATATAGTGCCATAAATTCATTGCAAAACAATGGCATCTATGTGTTCCCCTAGGGATGATCGGTTTCTTTAAGAGAGGGTGAAGAAGATGTGGCATCAGTTGGTGATGGTGGGATGATGTAGTCGAGAACTTCATAGGCTCGGGCATAGAATTTGAACAATTCAGACCATGTGTTGTATTGGATTTTATCAATATCAATGGTGATTTTGATGAAGTTTGTAATTTTGGAAATAGTGAATTTAGGATGAATGGTAGAGATGTTGGTTTTAGGAGCATATTAAGAAGTTGTTTTTGGAGAGAGAGTAGGAGCAGTAATTTAGGCCATTTTAATTTTTTATTAGGGAGGGGGGAGATTTTGAGAGAATATTCACAAATTTGTTCGAAGTTATTTTGTGGCAAGTTGTAAATAAAGTTTATGTAAATTTTAATATTTTAAACGGTTATCCAACTTCTAGCTAAAAGAATGCGGCATGTGGCTATCATGTATTAGTACGACGCCCATTCCCACATTGGATACATCCCTTTCCACCAAGAATCAGCGACGGCCCCACATAGACTAGTATGCGGGCCTTGACCCCTCACCACTTAAAAAAACCACCTTTATGCACTTTGCTACAAAAGGGAGAAATGATAATGAAGTTTGATTAAGTCATTAACGCCCACACTATATATTATAAAATAAATATATCCAATTAATAATCGTTAGATACTCCTCATAAGCTTAACTCAATTGGTAGGGGTATTGCATAATATATGCAATGGTCGGGGGTGCGAACCCCAAATACTCCACTTATTCACCTTAAAGGTGAATTTCTAGCCACTAGGCTGCTTGGCATAAAAAATTGTTAGGCTGGATGACGTGATCTGAATTCGAATATCCGAAATCCTTCACTTATGTGTGTGAATTTTCAAGTGGTTAATATTACTTTGATACACATGATATTTTTTATCCATACAATTGATACACATGATTTTTTTTTAACCAAAGAAAGAGGAGCAGCAAAGTGCTGCTACCTAAAAAAATTATAGATAAAGAAAGGAAAATACAAAAGGAGGGGGAGAAAATACAAAAGGAGGGGGAGATAAGCCAAAATCTCCTATATATATATTAGAAAACCTAAAGTTAGGCATCCTTAGTCTATCATGAACATAGAAATTGCCGATCCCCATTGAAGCAAATTTGTCTCCACATCTGTTACCCTCCCTATATCCCTATATATGTGAGAGACAACAAAATTCATATGATGGAGCATGTTCTTGCAATTCTCCCATATGTTTCTTAGACTGCAAGGAATCATAGAGTTGTTGTTAATGCCATAACCACTAAAGAGGAATCAGATTCAATCCAAATGTTCATCCATCTAACCACTAATTAACACATGATAGCGACATGAAAAAACTAAAATATCTGAAAACCGAAATAAAAATGGAAGGAAAAAGTGATGGGATAAAATAAGAAAGAACATGAAAGGGGATGAGATTCAACAAATGCTAAGTTTTATCGACAATTTTTTTTTTTTGGAAAATATAGGTAGATTTTAAAGATCTTGTAACTAACATACTTTATATCATCTATGTTTAGAATAAATTGTTCACTTGGTAAGGGATAATGCATTATGTATGCAGGGGCCGGGGTTCGAACCCCGAACACCCCACTATTTCACCTTTAAGGTGAATTTCTCCACCAGTTAGGCTACTTGACCAAAAAAAAATAAAAATTGTTCAATCAAAATATGTAGACCAAAGTTATTTATCACTGGGCCTAAAAGCAATAGTGCAAAAAATACATAAAGTAATTTCTTTATAGGTCTTTCATATTGCTCAAAAGTCAATCAAATTTATCGAATTGTAACTCTCGATAGCACAAAATCTATCAGAATTTACGACTCATCGTTGTTTTTTAGATTGAAGTGTAACTTCTGATAAACTTATTTTAGAGGTTGAAAAATTTGAGGGACATATAGATCAATCACCAAAATATAATTTAGAGAAACTTAAAATTTCATGTTGAAGTAATAAGTAATACTTGATACTCCATAACTTACACAACTAATCGATCTTCTATATATAATAGGAATCTATGTGATGAAAATTGAAAATAAAGAGAAAGGCCTAAGACATAACCTGCAAAATGTGTAGTCATAATTTACACACACATATTATTAGGAAATTGTACCGTCTTTATCAACAAGTCACGTATATTATTAGGGAATATATGCGCTATTGCAGAAATCAAGATGAAAATGTTGAATTCTCAATAAAAAATTTCTCTGGGAATTGTGGAATACATAAAGCCTAACCAAAATGTAACCTGGATGGTATTGTTTTTGCTCTTCCATTGGGATGCGAGGAAACCACAACATTGCCTCAATTGTCGAAGCTCCTTGAATTTACCTCATCTAAAGTAAGAGTAGAATATACTACAACACTTAAATATTATCAAGTGATGGGTTCTCTAACTTTCAAAGCCAACCGATTGGTCATTCAACCACAATTGTTTAAAAAACGCGTGATTCTTTATATTGACCAAAAGGTATTTGTTTTGTGGAGGAGAAATGGGTGTGAGATTTCATATTTCATGATCATACAAGCACACACAATTGCAATGGAATTTGCCAACCATACTAAGTTGATATGTGGTAGAATCAAATGGAATGAAATAATATTTAAGGGTCAGTAACAGTGGGAAAATGTGTAATAGACTCAATTAATGATTTGTAATAACTGAAGAAAAATGTATGGAGTCGGTTACAAACTCACGATATCTCCTATCTCCTATACATACATTTGAGCATAGTTCAAATAAACAACCCACATGGCAAAATGTCTTATAATTTGAAGAAATTATAAGACATTATTAATGCATTTTAAAATTATTAATGCATTTTGAAGAAATTATTAATGCATTTTAAAATTTGAAAGAAAAATGTCTTATATTTAGGGATGAATGTAGTAACGTCTATTTAAATATAAGTTTTGTATTTCTAACTTTATTATGTTGAACTTGGTTTAGATGGAGGGTTGCATGACTGATGTTAGGAAGACTCTTGTGGAGAAATTGTTAAACAAGGCAATCGAAAAATCACGCTATTTATTTTGCTTCACGTGCATTGTTAAGGAATTCGATGAAGAAAAGGTTAAGTTGGAAGCAGAAAGGGCGACTATGACGCAACGTTTTGACATGGCAACCCGAAAAGATAAAGATGTTCAATTTAATGCTCAACTTTGGCAAGAACAGGTTGATAAGCTCATTCAAGAGGACACAGAGAAAAAACAGAGTTTTTTTTTTGGATTTTGCCCTGATTGTATTTGGAGATATAAAAGGGGAGAGGAGTTGTCAACCAAAATAGAGGAGATTAAAAATCTGATGGAAAAGGGAGAAAAATTTGAAAACGTTGAACTCACTCGTTGTCTTCCCGGTGTTGAGCGATATTCTTCTCAGTATTACATTTCATTTAAAAGCAGAGAGTTGAAATACAAAGAGCTTTTGGATGCACTAAAAGATGACAACAACTATATGGTTGGATTGCATGGGATGGCGGGTGCCGGTAAAACTACATTAGCAAAAGAAGTAGGTAAACAACTTAAGACATTGGAGCTTTTCAGATATGTTATCGATACGACAGTGTCATTTGATGTTGATATAAAAAAGATTCAAGATGATATTGCCGGATCCTTAGGATTGGAATGGGAAGACACAAATGAATCAGATCGACCTAAAAGGTTGTGGAGCAGATTAACCAATGGTGATAAAATTCTTGTGATATTGGATGATGTCTGGAAAAATCTCAATTTTGATGGCATAGGGCTTCCCAATAGCGATAATCATAAAGGATGCAAAGTTCTTGCAACCACACACGAATTGGGGGTATGCGAACAAATGGGATGTGGAAAGACAATTCAACTAGAGCTCTTAACAGAAGAAGATGCATTGATCATGTTCAAAATGTATGCTGATCTAAGCAATATTTCCTCCAAAAGTATTTCTGGTAAGGTACGTGAAATCACAACTTTATGCAAAAGATTACCAGTTGCAATTGCTACTATCGCCAGAAGTTTGAAGGGGAAAAAAAGTCGTGAAGAGTGGGATGTTGCCTTGAATTGCTTACAAAAGCCTGTGTCCATGGGCAATATTAAAGAAGATTTGGTTGACATTTTCAAATGTTTGAAGTTTAGCTATGATTATCTGAAGGATGAAAAAGCAAAGGGATTGTTCCTCTTATGTTCTGCATTCCCTGAAGATGAAGTGATTTCTGTTGAAGTTCTAACTAGGCTTGGTATAGGAGTAAGCCTTTTTGGGGAAGATTATGACAAATACAATGATGCTCGAAGTCAGGCAATTGTAGCAAAAAATAAACTCCTAAATTCATGTTTACTGTTGGAGACAGAGGAAGGAGATGTGAGGATGCATGACTTGGTTCGGGAAGTAGCACAATGGATAGCGAACGAAGAGATTCTAGTAGTAAACTTATTTGAAAAAAATCAAAAGTCATTGGTTGAAAGGAGTAAGAATATCAAATATTTGTTCTTCCAAGGAAAACTAATGGATTTATTTTCCTCTAGATTTGATGGCTATAAGCTTGAGATTCTAATTGCAAAAACGTCCATGTGTGAGTCTGAGGATGTCCCCACTTCACTCTTTGAAAATATGGCAGGGCTTCGAGTTTTAATTTTATTTACTACAGGCTTTGACCGGAAATCTCTATCATTACCAAAATCAATTCAGTTATTGATGAATATTCGTTCTCTTTTAATTGAAAAAGTCAATTTATTAGGTGACATCTCTGTTTTGGGAACCGTCCAAAGTCTTGAAACTCTTGAATTGGAATGGTGTGAAATTGATGAATTTTCCCCTGAAATTGCAATGTTGAAGAAACTTAGATTGTTGAGCTTGAAAAAATGTACAATTAGAAGCAATAATCCATTTGAAGTTATCCAGAGATGCCAATCACTTGAAGAATTGTACTTCTTGAATAGTTTCAATGATTTTTGTCGGGAAATAACCTTACCTACATTGCAAAGGTATAATCTCACTGATCGTTTGCGTACATGGAATAGTTTTAATGATTCAATATCAATTGATTCAATATCAAAATACGTTTCTTCAGCACATAATTATTTCTCAGAAGCAACATATAAGTATTTGATGCAAACATCAGAGTATTTTACGTTGGAAGGAATTAAGGGATGTAGAAATCTCATGCCCGAGATGGTTCCTATAGATCAAGGTATGAATGATCTAATTGTGCTTCATTTGATTGGTGGTTCACCATTACAGTGCCTCGTAGACACTAAACATATTAATTCTCAAGTACCAATTGTTTTCTCCAAGTTGGTTGTACTAGAGCTTGAGAAAATGGAAGCTTTGGAAGAATTATGCAATGGTCCCATCCCCTTTGACTTTATGAACAATTTAGAGAAGCTATCTATCTTTTATTGTAGAAATTTGCGAAGCTTGTTTAAATGCAGCCTAAATCTCAGCAATCTAAAGACCGTGAGAATATCATGCCAAAGATTGGTTTCTGTTTTTGAATTGTCCACTTCTCAAAGCTTGCCGCTGTTGGAGGAATTGAAAATAGTTGATTGTGAGGCATTGGAAAACATAATCACATTTGAAAGGAGAGTAATGGATGATAACAAGAGCTGCTACTCATTGTTTCCAAAGCTGAAAGTTCTTTATATTCTGAATTGTCACCAACTACAATTTATACTTCCAATTCTCTCTGCTCAAGACCTTGTGTCATTAGAAGAAATCACAATATGGCAATGTCACAAGGTGGAATACATATTTGGCCAACAGCAAGATGTCAAACTCACATCACTAAAAGAAGTGTGGATTGATGATTTGCCAAATTTCATCGACATATTTCCACCCAATGTTTCATCCATTTCCAAAGATGGTTCTAAGCCACAAACACAACTGGACCCTATCAAACGCAATATATTCTCTAATTGTTTGTATGGGTACAAATTCAGTATGAAAATCCCATTGGTTTCCAAGGATCAACCGCAAGACTGCTCAATCTCATTGGTAACCCTCTTTTTCCAATGCTGGATTTTAAAAAGAGAACAAAATCTTAAAAATAAAAAGAAAAATAGGGGTAACAAAAATGTATTTAAACCTACATCCTCCGGTCACTATTATAAGTAAAAGTTCATGTTTTAGACTCGTTCAACTAATGATGTATATGATCTTTATTATACACCACACATCAATTAATGAATGAATCTAAAGTATTGATTTTTGCTTATAAAAATGATTAGAGAGTGTATTTATTATAGCATTTGTGCATATGCCACTAGAGTTGTAATACTGGAATAAGGATCTTCTCCATTTATAAAAATAAATGGAGATTGTCATTAATAAAGAGTTAGACAAAAAAAAAAGGTGATAAGTCTCATCATCATTAATTATTTTCAAGTTTTATTTTGTCTTTTCTCTCCAAATCAAAGAATTAAAAAAGATCATAAATGAAGAGAATCCTAACTCGTAATAGAATATTTCTTCCGTCCCAAAATGTAAATAAAATGGGTCAACGTAAGTTGATGTATTTGGTACAAATTTTGAACCACATATATTAACTTTTATTGACCAATTTTTGCTTACATTTTGGTATGGAGGGAGGATACCTTTTTTGTTTATCAATACCACTGGAGATGAATAAGTTTAAAAGACTTAGATGCACGAAATTAATTATAGATAATTTAAGCCCATTATTAATTAGGAGGGACATAAGAAAAAAGTCATATATATTTTTTTTGAATGCGAAAAAAAAAAGTCGGATATGTTTGCATTTCTTTAACAATTGCAACTAGAGGAATGTTTGATTTGACTGTAAGTTTTTTTTTCATTGGGAATACATAATTACTTTGCAGGACTCAAAGTCATATTGCCAATGTCTTCCCAAAAATTTTGGCAATGTCTTCCCAAAATTGAAAAGGCTCCACGTTACAAACTGTGTGCAATTGGAATACATATTTGGAAACTACAATCATGATCATCAATTAGAATGCCCGCAGTTAGCTAGTGGTGATTTCATAACAACAAGATCTTTGGACGGTACAATCATCAAGGTATCCCTCTTTCCATATATCTTTGTTGTTTGTTATCTTAGTAGGAAAATTTCAGAGATTGCTTCTTCTTTTTTTTTAAAGGCCAAACATAGTATGTAAGAAATGATACGTTTCAAAAAATAGTACAAAATGTCAAATGATACATTTAAAAAAAATGAAAGTGTTTACATACATTTCATAAAATGAAAGTGTATTATGCGTTAATTTCCAGTAATTTAAGAATGTAATATAAAATGAGATTTTATTTAATTTTAGAAATGTTATTACCATACTGCTGATATATTTTGTGCACGTACAAATAGGAATTGAGTGGCAATGAAGAAAATGGACAACAAATGAACTTAAGTTTGGAAGACATTAATTTGTTTGTTCTGCCTATGATGAAGTGTCTTTTTGTGGGTCTCAAATATACATTTGTCCTCAAAAACCTTACAGCGATGAGAATCGTTCGATGTGAAAAATTGGAAATTGTTTTCTCCACATCTGTTTTAAGATGCCTACCACAATTGGTTAGACTAGAAGTAAAAGAATGCAAAGAGTTGAAGCATATCATTGAAGATGATTTGGAGGATATAATTGTTCAGTCTTCAAACACATGTTTCCCAAAGCTAGAAACATTGGCTGTAGAAAACTGTGACAAGTTGAAATATGTATTTCCATTTCCAGTCTCCATTTGTAAAGAGTTACCTAAGCTAAAGGTTATGTTCATAAAAGAAGCAAATGAGCTAGAGGAAATATTCAAAAGTGATAAAAAAGATGAGGTTGAAGAAATATCCAAAAGTGAAGTTGATATTCCAAATCTGGAATTTGTAGTATTTGCCAACCTACCAAGACTCTGCCGTGCTCAGGGAGTTCATTTTCAGGCGGTGAAACATCGTTTTGTACAAAGTTGTCAAAAACTCTCTCTAACTTCAGCAATATCCTACACCTTTGACGATGATATTAACGGTCACAGCATAGGTACACACTTTGCCAAATATTTTTCATAACCATTACATGACTGTGTGTTTTACAAATATATTCTTATCTCTGGTGATGCTTCTCATAATTTATGACTGTGTGTTTTACAAATGCACAATGCTACAATGTCCATTAGAATACACTGACATGTATCTGTCACTTTCTATATGAATATATATCATTTCTCAAACATTTAAAAAAATATGTGATTTTAATTGCTTTTGAAATATACATATTTCTGTTGGAATAATAATAAAATAAAAAAATTATATTATGATATTGACAATGATGTTATAAAGTTATTTATTTTATCTTTAATGTATACATTTAAATGTCTTTAATATCTAAATATTAAGTAGTTGGTTGAAGAATATAAATAACTGAAGTATTTAAACCAGAAGCTTAACAGAACTGGTAAAGTTTTAATTATTCAACAGTTTCTTTTTTTATTATTGTTGTGAATTCGATGAAAAATTACACCAATAATAAACTTGATGTGTGGAGTAAGTGATAGTCAAACAACCAAAAAACAAAGTGAATGAAAGTTATTATCACAAACAAAAGTAGAAAACAACAATTGAAAGAAAAAGAGAACACAAAAGAATTTGTTGACACAGTTCGGTCCAAATTTACCTAGTCTGGGGGAGAGAGCAACCCTCCGTTTCACAATAATGTTGAGTAACTTTACAAAAGAGATATCAATGGGTTACAAGAATAAGTCTCCCGCCTAATTCTACCCAAAGCCCCAATCTCTTCTTGTGACCAAGAGACTCAATCCTAATAGTGTTTCTCAAGGTGAATCAACCCAACCCTAGTGTTTGTTGCCAAGAGCAAACTCTATACAAACCCTAGTTTGATTTCTAAACCCTTGTTTCAGCCCCCTCTCTCAAGGTTTCATATGATACAAGATTTATATTTATAGAGAAATATAACTCATAAATTTGGAACGAATATCACACTGAAGATACGTTTCTTTTTTTTCTCCTTCAGTGAAAGAATATTTGCATCAAAAATATAATATTCCCTTTTAAAACATATTTGCATCAAATCGTCCTTCATACGGTACAAAAATAAATTTATTGTCCATAAATATATTTTCAGCACAAAATATATTTGAAACAAATCTTTTATATTTTTAGCAACAATATTCTCCATCCATCAAATTTTGAGTCATACTACAACAATTATGCTTATGAGTTACTATCTAATGATGGTAATCAATAATATTTTTCTATAGATGGTCAACTGTTTCACAATATGACGATTCTATTTCGACAATTACAAGAAGAATTATTCAAAGGCAACAATGCTAGTGATGAAAATCCAAGAGCAGAAACTACTAAAGATTTTGCTGTTAGGAGTGAAGTTCTAGAAGCATCAGAACACAAGTTGACTTCTCCACAGGTCAACACCAATCTATTGATTCAAATTTCAAACATACTACTTTTTGTCTAGATAAAAAGTAAACAAACACCTAAGGCAGAGCATGGATTTATTGAAAATGTTCTGAGGCCTTGTCCAATTCCCTTGGATATTCCTCTCCAAATACTTATTTATTCAATGGTCCAAGGCATCTGTTAGTAATGGATGCAATTAATAGCTCAAGATCACTAATGCATTTATTCTTATTACAGGAGTTAATGAACGAACAATTAATGGATCAACAGTGTTTGATGAACCAACAACATCCACTTGGAGAAACTGATACTACCATCAAACCTTCTCAGGAATCTAATGTAATATAGTACTATCTCATTGTGCATATGAATTAAGTGTTGTGATCTCAAAAGATGCTGAAAAACTGCTTCCATGCACCAAGTGCATAACTGCTAGCTAGGCCATGTGCCTCACGCAAGGCCTCATGCCACCTTTTGCCCGAGATCATGTGCCTAGTGCAAGCCACAGCCCGGAATTTGTGAAAAAACCTAGAAACAACCTTTTTTTTTATCCCTTTTCGCATGCCTGTTACCTTGGACAATAAGAAACAACTTTTCTATCATTTATATTTCATACATAAAGCTAAAAAGAAATTTTAAAGAAAATAAAATTTAGTTAACCTACTACTAAAAAATATGCTGCAACAAATTTACCTTTTCATGCTATGCATTTAGATGGAGGGTTCTACATCAGAAATAACAGCAGCAGCAACTGTCTCCACCATTACAGAAACAAAGAATAAGCCACCTGCAAAACAAGTTCCTAAACAAAAGGCATTTCCATTTCCCCCTATTCTGATTGCATTCTTTTTGACACTTAAATTGAATTATACTACAATCTTAAACATCGTTTTACATTTAAGCAGGGTATCGAGATAAATGTTGAAGAAGGAACTGCATCAGCTAATGCCAAGACAATAACATCGTCAACTCATTTAGATGTAGGTTCATCATCAGGCCAGTTGGTTACTTCTGAGTGTAAAATATCTTCACAGGTGAGTTTATAGTATGCAATCAACTTTTCAAACAAGTAGCGTTGTCATGTTTTTTATTTATTATTTTCCATGCTATTGGTTGGATTCCTAAGAATCAAGTTTTAAACTGCTTTTCAATCTTGTATCTAAAGTTAAGGCAAATTGTTGCTCTGAAATTATTTTGTTTTTTACTTTTTATTAAATCTGTAGTCAAATTATGCTCTCCTCCTTATTTAATAATAATAATCTCCTCCTTTCCCAATTTTATTTTTAAAAAACAAGACTCTTTCTGACTTAAATATACATAGCTAAATATAGTAATGTTGATCCTATACATATTAAGACTTAAGATATGATTATATCATTTGTTGATTTGAATCTGTGTAGGAAAATGGTGATAGCCAAATAGCCATGACTTCTTTTTCTGTTTCCACTACAGAGACCAATGACCAAGGTGAAAATGCTTTGAATAAATTTTTTTATATTCTTATGTTACATCAAAATTCATCACCCTTTTGATTTTTAACTCTATTCTTTAACACATTTTGCTCAGGTTCTCTAAATCATGATTCTTTAAAGAAAGTTAGCTCAAATATTGAGGAACAATTTCCTAAGGATGATGATATAATAGTTTCCAAATCTAAACCCTCTCCTAGCATCACATCTGTTGTA